>OHEN01000425.1_pt1 | contig 22300 bp, 8 predicted proteins | sample 1567291 | NCBI WGS metagenome assembly OHEN01 (sample SAMEA3879592, study PRJEB24766) | human gut metagenome | biome: human-associated habitat; feature: feces | place: USA | collected 1985/1987
AAAATGATGGAAGGGAAGAGAGAACTGGTTATCTTTATCTTGAGTTCAAAAGAAAAGACAGTGAAACATATCTGACGATCGGAATGGGGATCCGCGCAAAGCGAAATAAACCGCTCGATAAATGGTATTTCAGTCTGACAGATGGAAGACGCATCGGCAAAGACTTTTTCTTATACAAAGATATGGGTGAGAAAGTGACCCTTTCCAAAAAAGAACTGGAAAACAGGGTGGCAGAAGGCGGAAGAGTATTTGATCGTCAGGCAGATTACATGGATTATGTCAACAGACAGATATTTGGATTTGAGACTGCAGATGAATATAAGGAAATGGTAGATCTGCTGATCCAGCTTCGAACCCCAAAGCTGTCAAAGGATTTCAAACCGTCTGTGATCAATGATATATTGAGTGATTCTCTCCAGCCGCTTTCGGATGAGGATCTGCGTCCGATGTCAGAAGCCATTGAAAATATGGACATGATGAATATGAATTTAAAGGGGCGCAGGGAGGCGAGAGGGGCTGCTGAAAAGATCAATGCGGTTTTCCAGAAATATAATAAACTTCTGCTCTGTGAAAAAGCGGACAGATATGAACGTACAAAGCAGAGATTACAAAAAGCGGCAGCAGAACAAAAGGCATATGAGGATAAATATGCAGAATGTAACCGGAAGATTGAGGAACTTGAAACAGAGATTCTGCAGATGAATCAGAAGAAGGAAACCTTAGAAAAAGAAAAGGAGTCCCTCAATAAAAGTGATGCAGTTGCGCTAAAGGGTAGAGAGGCACAGCTCACCAAAGAACTTGAGGCTCATGATAAAATCCTTGCGGATAAAAAGTCATTTCTGGCTGCAAAGGAAGCACAGTACAGAGATGTCACAAACCAGATCAAAGAGGAAGAAAACAGAAAGTATGAAAAAGAAAAAGAAGTAGAGACTCTGTTAGAAGATATGCGTGAGGAAGCAGACCAGATGGCATTCCAGGAATTTGCATTTATGAGTGAGGAACTGTGTGCTGATCTGGAAAATGATTATAAATTTGATCTTCACAGGCAGCAGTTTGAACATACACGTCAATATATCAATGATGGAGAAAAATTGCTCGCAGAACTTAAAAGTCTTGACCGGCAGAAGGATGAAATGATCCAGAAAAGGGAGAAGCAGATCCGGGAATTAGACGCACTCCAGCGAAAAATATCGGAATTTGAAAACATGCTGATCCAGGTAGAAAATGAGTGGAAAGAAGCACTTTATCAATGGAATGAAAACAATGTGGAACTGAAATTGGAAAAGGAACTATTGAGGGAGCTCAGTACATTCGCAGATACGTATGAGGAAAATTCTGACTATGCGGTGGTACGCCAGAAGGCTGCAGATCAATGGATCAAAAAGCAGTCTAAAATAGAAACGCAGATCAATTCCATTCTTCTGGAGCAGGAAACAGCAAAAACAGAACTCGATGAAGCAAAAACAGAGCTGAGTGAGTGGGAAAATCAGAAAGAACCACAGCCACAGAGATCAGAAGCTGTGATAAGAAACCGTCAGAGGCTGGATGAAGCAGGGATTCCATATCAGGAATTTTATAAAGTGATAGAATTTGGATCAGAGCTGGATGAAGATGCCTGTAACCATTTAGAAGAAGCCCTGCTAAAAATGGGAATACTCGATGCAATTGTGGTGGATGAGCAATACAGGGAACAGGTTCTTACACCGGTAAAAGGGTGCGAAGACCATTATCTTTTTGCAGGAAAAACGCAGGCAGAAAAAACTGTCCGTCCAGCAGTCGATCGCTTATAAGGAAATGGGAAGAGATGGAATCTGCAGGGTACAGGGAAAAACTTATTCTAAGTGTATCCGCTTTTATGACATCAACTACCAGCTGGCTCAGAATGAAGATAAAAATGCAATCTTTGAAAACTGGTGTGACTTCCTCAATTACTTTGACAGCAGCATCCATTTTCAGCTGAGCTTTATCAATCATAAAAGCAGCATGAAAGAATTTGAACAGGTCATCCGGATCCGTCCTCAGGATGATGCTTTTGACGATGTACGTATGGAATATGCCAAGATGCTGAAACAGCAGCTGGCGAAAGGAAATAATGGACTGGTGAAATCAAAATATATCACCTTTTCCATCGAAGCGGATAATATCCGGGAAGCAAAGCCAAAGCTGGAACGTATTGAATCAGATATCCTGAACAACTTCAAGATCCTTGGAGTTCCGGCATATCCGCTGAATGGCGTGGAACGTCTGCAGATACTGTATGAGACTTTCAATCCGGATATCATGACAGACTTCCAGTTTGATTATGGTTCCATGATCCGGACAGGACTCAATACAAAGGATTATGTGGCACCGACCAGTTTTGTATTCCGAGACAGAAATACGTTCCAGATGGGAAATACTATCGGGGCTGTCTCTTATCTGCAGATCCTGGCACCGGAGCTTACGGATAAGATGCTGGCAGAATTTCTGGATATCGATAAGAACCTGATCGTCAACCTGCATGTCCAGTCTGTGGATCAGATGAAGGCAATCAAGCTGGTAAAAAGCAAAGTGACGGATATCAACCGTATGAAAATCGAAGAACAGAAAAAAGCAGTCCGGGCCGGATACGATATGGATATCATTCCATCGGATCTGAACACGTATGGCGGAGAAGCCAAACGTCTTTTGGAAGATCTGCAGTCACGAAATGAGCGTATGTTCCTTGTAACAGCGCTCTTTTTAAATACAGCAAAGACCAAACAGGCACTGGACAATGCCATCTTCCAGACTGCCGGAATTGCACAGAAATACAACTGTGTACTGAAACGTCTGGACTATCAGCAGGAAGAAGGACTGATGAGCAGTGTTCCGCTGGGAGTCAATCATATCCCCATCAAACGTGCACTGACCACGACCAGCACTGCTATCTTCGTACCGTTTACCACTCAGGAACTTTTTATGGCAGGAGAATCCCTGTATTACGGATTAAATGCACTTAGCAACAACATGATCATGGCAGACCGCAAAAGGCTCCGTACACCAAACGGAGTTATCTTAGGAACACCCGGAAGTGGTAAGAGTTTTAGTGCAAAGCGTGAGATTTTAAGTTGTTTTCTTATCACAAAGGACGACATTATTATCTGCGATCCGGAGGGCGAGTATTTTGCACTTGTAGCTGCACTTCATGGACAGGTGGTAAAACTTGCCACCAATTCCAAAGACTATCTGAACCCTATGGATATTCAGTTGAGCCATAAGGGGGATAAGGAAGCATTAAAACTGAAATCGGATTTTATCATAACATTATGTGACCTGATCGCAGGTGGCAAGGACGGTCTGGAGAACGATGAGAAAGGCATCATTGACGAATGTATCCGTCATATTTATGACAAGTATTTTGAAAATCCGGTGCCGGAAAATATGCCGATACTGGAGGATTTATACAATGCACTTTTGAAGCATAAGAATCCAAAGGCAGAACGGATTGCAAATAGCCTTGTGCTGTATGTGCATGGTTCCCAGAATTATTTCAACCACCATACTAATGTGGACAGTGGCAACCGTATCATGTGCTTTGACATCAGAGACTTGGGAAATCAGTTGAAAGAGCTGGGTATGTTAATCGTGCAGGATGCGGTGTGGAACAGAGTGTCACAGAACAGGGAGCGAAAGATTGCAACCCGTTATTACTGTGATGAGTTCCACCTTCTTCTGAAGGAGAAGCAGACCGCTATTTACTCTGTGGAAATCTGGAAGCGTTTCAGAAAATGGGGCGGAATACCGACAGGCTTGACGCAGAACGTGGGTGATTTTTTGCGTTCAGAGGAGATTGAAGGTATCTTGGGTAACAGCGACTTTGTATATCTGTTAAATCAGAATGCCAAAGATCAGGCAATCCTCGCTGATAAGCTGGGATTATCGGATAAGCAGTTATCCTATGTCACCAACTCTGAGCCGGGAAGCGGTCTGATACTGTTTGATAATGTGGTTATTCCATTCGTGGATAAATACCCGACAGACACCAAGACCTACAGAATTATGAATACCAAGCCGGAGGAATCGGTGCAGAAGGAGGACGCAGTGTAAATGGCAGAAAAGAGACAAAAAAAGCAGGCAGTAAAGGCATTTGAAAAAGAGACATTTTCCAAGGATAAGGAAGTGACTGGAGCAAATCATACAGAATACAGGCAGGACAACACCTTTTCTGTGGAAAACCAGTTTAGTGCCAGCGAGAAGCCTGTGAGCAATCTGCCACGGGATGCAAACCATGGCAGTCGTACAGGAAATGCAACTTCTGGTCACAGCGTCCAGAAGTCAGAATTTAGTGCCGGGACAGAATTTCAGCAAGGCACTTCTGGTCACAATGTCCAGAAGTCAGAAGCCGATGCGGAAAAGGCATTCTTAAAGGAAAACAGTTTCATGCAGGAGGAACAGCCGGGGGATTCTGACAGCACGATGGAAAATGAGGTTCATGTCAGGGACACCTACCAACGGTCTGAGGAAAAAGGAAAATATCACAAAGGGCGTGTGCAGAGGGAACACGCACACAGAGAGCGTGCGAAGTCAGAAAATACAAAGCAGTCCGATTATGGAGATTTCCAGACAAAGGATGCCACATTTTCGCAGGGACAGGCGGAAGAATTTACCGACAAAAAAGTACAGAAGGCTTTTGATAAGTCGGAAAAGAGTCGTCAGAAGTTACAGAAAGCAAAGGACAAGATGCCGAAAAAGCGGCAGTATGAGATGAAACGTGTCTTTGATGAACAGACCGGAAAAGCAAAGTATGTGGTGGTTCCGGTGGAAGTGGAGAAGCCATTCAAGCCTGACGGACTTGGAAAAGCTGCGGTTCACAAACTCCAGACCGAAAATATGTATTTTGTGCATCGAAAGATTGCAGAGACAGAAAAGGATAATTCTGCTGTGGAGGGTGCACATAAGACAGAACAGCGTGCAGAAGATGTTTACCATTACATGAAATATCACCGCAAGAGCAAGGCACAGAGAAAGCGTGACCGATTAGAGCGATTGCAGAAAAAACAGGTCACAGCGGATATGAAGCTGGAGTATGAGAAATTCATCAGTGAAAATCCACATCTAAAGGGCAACAGTCCAAAGAAGCAGTTGCAAAGGCAGCTACAGAAACAGCGTATCAAGCGTGAGTATGCCAAGGCAAGGCGGGCAGGAGCAGAAGCCAAGACTGCAAAGGAAACATTTACAAAGACAGCCAATGCTGCAACCGGCATTGCAAAGAAGTTACAGGAGATTGCCACAAAAAATAAAACACTGATTATCACAGTGGGTATTTTTGCTCTTCTGCTTATTATGATCATGTCGGCATTATCAAGCTGCGGTTCCATGTTTACCGGAACTGTGACAACAACGATGGCAAGCACATATCTTAGCCTTCCGGCAGAGATTGATGCAGCAGATTTATCTTTTACAGAAAAGGAAATGGAGCTGCAAAACAAGATTGACCGGATTGAAACTGATTATCCGGGATATGATGAATACGATTATAACCTTGGTGCAATCGGGCATGATCCATATACACTGATCAGTTATCTTTCCGCAGTCCATACGGAATTTACTGCCGAGGGGATGGAGAGTGAGATTCAGGAATTATTTGATGCCATGTATTCCCTTACTACTGAGGAAGTGGAGGAGACACGGACAAGGACAGTCACAAAGACCGGAACCAGAACAGTAACAAATCCGGACGGGACTACCCATACCGAGGAATATGAGTACGAGGAGGAAGAAGAATATACCGTAACAATTCTTCGTGTCACACTTACGGTCACACCGCTTGAGAGCATTGTAGCCGGACGCATGGACAGTGAGCAGACGGAAATTTTTGGAGCCTATACGGAGACAAAAGGCGGCTTACAGGTCTTTGCTTCTCCGGTTGATTATTACTGGTATTACTATATCAGCAGTTATTACGGATACCGGAAAAATCCAAACACCGGAGCTGAGGAGCTTCACAGGGGTGTGGACATAGCAGTACCGACAGGAACGCTCGTGTATGCAGCCCATGACGGAACGGTTACGGAAGCGGCTTACGATTCATACTATGGGAATTATGTGGTGATTACGGACAGCAAGGGATATAGCACAAAATATGCCCACATGGACAGCTTAAATGTATCCGCAGGGCAGAGTATAAAAAAGGGTGACAATATAGGCAAAAGCGGAAATACAGGAAGCAGTACCGGAAGCCACCTTCATATTGAATGTCTGTATAACGGGGTGTATTATAACCCGTTATTTTATTTTGAAGCAGGAGAACAGACCATTTATGGGGAAACAACGGGCGGCACCGGAGGAGGAACCGGCAATGTGATACCACCGGAGTCCTATGACGATGCAACGGTGCAGACGCTTATGCGGGAAGCAAACAGATATCTGGGAATGCCATACACCTTTGGAGGAACAGCTCCGGCAAGTTTTGATTGTTCAGGCTTTGTATGTTGGGTATTTACAAACAGCGGCGTACATAACCTGCCAAGAACCACCGCACAGGGCATTTATGACCAGTGTACTCCGGTATCAGCGGCAGACGCAAAGGCAGGGGATATTATCTTTTTTACCGGAACTTATAATGCGGGACGTCCGGTTACACACGTTGGTATCTACTGTGGAAACGGTACGATGGTGCATTGCGGTGATCCAATTCAGTACACATCAATCAATACTTCTTACTGGCAGAGCCATTTCTATGGTTTTGGAAGATTGAATTAGCGAAGGGAGGAATTATTTTTGTCAGTAGAACGAATCAATTCACAGCTTAAAAAGGTCAGAGAGCAGATAGCACAGCTACAGGCAAAGGAAAAAGACCTTGCAGAACAGAAACAGATGGCGGAGGATGCCGAAGCCATGAAGATCATACGAAAATATAAAATCTCATCCGAGCGATTGCAGATGCTTAATAAGCTCAGTGAGGATGAAGTCAGAAATTTATTACAGAAACGGGAACAGGAAAAGGAGGATTCGACCAATGAAAATGAAGAAGTTATCCGTTAAGGCACTAATGTCCCTGATACTGTCGGCAATACTTTTTTGTATGCCGGTCGGGGCATTTTTTGCAAACAGGGCAAATACTGTGGAGGTTCATGCAGAGGATACCGCAGAGCAGAAAACAGAAAGTGCGGCAGAGGAAAGCAGTGCAGAAAGCACAGCGTCCGGTAATGATAACAAGGACAGTTCCGGTAGTGGAGAAAATCACACAGAGCAGTCCACAGAGAATGCAACGGAAAATTCCACAGAAGGCACAACTGAGGAGACACAGCCTGCCGCAAAATGCACCTGCAAGGAAAAATGCAGTCAGTATGCGGTGGATGAGGATTGTGAGGTGTGTGCAAAGGATTACAAGGAATGTGCTTATATCAATCCGAGCGTAAAAATTACAATCAATACACCTTCTGGGTGGCATAACGATACCACGAAAGTAACAGTCAAGGTGGAAGATACGATAGTTTCCGGTAATTTTACCATTCAGACAGTAAAGGCAAAAGTCGGACAGAATGGAAGCTGGACGGACATTACCGAGGATATGCACATAGAGATTTCCGAGAACAGCACCATTTATGTGCAGGTCACAGACCAGAAGGGCAAGACCTACGAGAAAAACCGCTACATCAAGTGCTTTGATTTTACAAAGCCTACCTTAAATGCGGTAGTCAGCGACGGTCTTTTGAGCATTCAGGCACATGATACGGATTCCGGTATCAAGGCAATCTATGTCAATGGATATGAATTTACCGACCATACGAATGGAGCCTTGAATATCCGTCTGCAACAGTTCGATGCAGGGTATCAGTATTTCACGATTTCTGCCATGGATAATGCAGGAAATACCTCTGAAATCTATAAAACAGCCAATCCGTATTACACCGATCCGGAGAATAAGGACAGCAATGAAAAAGATCCGGCACAGCAGCTTCCGGTGGATGCGTCTGCAACCAAGCCAAACTCTGCAACCGCACAGGTCACAGAGCATACGAAAACGGATGTGAATGGAAATACAGTTTCCCAGACAGGCAGTGGAACAACTTCCAGCAGTTCCGCAACAGCAAAGCAATCTCCAAGTACGGGAGATACTTCCAAGGATGCAGACCAGAGCAGTGACAGCCAGACCACAGAAAAAGGCAAGGAATTTTACACAATCCAGACTGCATCCGAGAAAGTATTTTATCTGGTAATTGATCGTGATGGGGAAGATGAAAAGGTGTATTTCCTTACAGAAGTCAGTGAAAACGACCTGCTGAATACCACAACGGATAACAGCGAGACACTTCCGAAAAATTCAGCGGCATTGGAATCTGCAATCCCTACCAAAGACAGCGCATTATCAAACAATAATGCTGATACCACAGGAGAGAAAACACAGGGAACAGAAAGTGTTGAGGACAGCACCGAAGATAGCACGGAGGATACAAGTGAGCCGAAAGAGGATACCGCAAAAGCAGATGGTTCCGGCTTTACATATATTTTAATGGGCATTGCTGCGGTAGCTGTGATCGGAGTGGTATATGTTGTGAAATCCAAGAAGAAAAAGGAAAACTTCATTGATGAGGATGAAGATGAGGACGAGCTTGACGAGGACTACGATTATGATGACGAGGAAGAAACCGAGCAGGATTTCGACGAAGCATTCATAAATGGTGGAGATGATACAGAATCAGTAGACACAGACGAGAATGACAATGAAGATAACAACAACGAGAATGATGAAGAAAATGGGGAGGAATAGAGATGGAGCTTGTAATTGCAGAGAAGCCGAGTGTGGCACAGAGCATTGCGGCAGTTCTTGGTGCCACACAGCGTAAGGACGGATATTTGGAAGGCAATGAGTATCTGGTATCATGGTGTGTGGGACATCTGGTAGAACTGGCACAGCCGGAAAGCTATGAGGAAGCATGGAAGAAATGGAGCTATGAGAGCCTTCCAATCATTCCGCAGGAATGGCAGCATGAAGTGAAAAGTGATACAAAAGCACAGTATCAGATTTTGAAAAAGCTCATGCATGATGACAGGGTAGATGCTGTTGTGTGTGCAACCGATGCCGGAAGGGAGGGAGAATTGATTTTCCGCCTGACCTACAACATGGCAGGGTGCAGAAAACCGATGAAGCGGTTATGGATTTCTTCCATGGAGGAGAGCGCTATCCGTGACGGCTTCCATAATCTTCGTCCAGGCAGCGACTATGATAACTTGTATCATTCAGCATTATGCAGGCAGGAAGCAGACTGGCTTGTGGGTATCAATGGGACAAGACTTTTTACGGTATTATATGGCGGTAAGGCATTGAAGGTTGGCAGAGTGCAGACACCGACACTTGCCATGCTGGTGGATCGTGAAAGTAAAATCATGAATTTCAAGAAAGAAGCCTATTATATGGCTCACATCATTGGAAATGGTCTGGATGCGGTATCAGAGCATATCAGTGATAAAACGGAAGCAGAGAGGATTGCAGGAGCCTGTGAAAACGGACAGGCTCTTGTCACTTCTGTGATAAAGGAAGAAAAGTGGGTGGCACCACCGAAACTCTATGACCTTACCACACTCCAGAGGGATGCAAACCGTCTGTTTGGCTTTACTGCCAAGCAGACATTGGAATATACGCAGAGCCTTTATGAGAAAAAGTTAGTGACTTATCCAAGAACAGACAGCCAGTATCTTTCCGATGACATGGAAGGTACTGCAAAAAATGTGATCGAAGCGATTTTCAATTCTCTGTTATTTGAACAGAATATCATGTTCAATCCAGATATTAAAAGAATTTTGAACAGCAAGAAAGTGACGGACCACCACGCAATCATTCCTACCATGGAGATCATCAAGCAGGACTTAAAGGCAATCCCGGAGAGCGAAATGAAGATACTTTCCCTTTGTGCAAACCGTCTGCTGTGTGCGACCGGGGAGAAGCACATTTATAATTCCACAAAGGCAGTGATTACCTGCAACAATACTGTATTTAAGGTATCTGGCAAGGAAGTGTGGAAAAATGGATGGAAGGAATTTGAGGATTTCTTCAAAAATTCCTATAAAACCGCAGAGGATAAATCGGATGCAGAGGAAGAAAAGAAGCTGCCGGAGCTTCGTGAGGGCATGATGATTGCAGTGGAGCAGACAAAGGTTTCCGAGCATTTCACACAGCCGCCAAAACATTACACTGAGGACAGCCTGCTGTCCGCCATGGAGAGAGCCGGAGCAGAGGATATGGGCGATGAAGTGGAGAGAAAAGGACTTGGCACACCTGCCACCAGAGCTGACATTATTGAAAAACTGGTAAAAGACGGATTCGTAAAGCGTGAGAAAAAGCAGATGATTCCGACAGAGGACGGAATGAAGCTGATCACGATACTTCCGGATGTAGTAAAATCTCCGAAACTGACTGCTGACTGGGAAAATGAGCTTACACTTGTATCCAAAGGAGAAGTTGCTGCAGAGCAGTTTATGTCTGGTATTGAAGCAATGGTAACTGATCTTGTAAAGACCTATCACAGCGTTAGTGATGAGCAGAAAGCCATGTTTGGCACAGGCAAGGGTGAACAGGAAGTGCTAGGTAAATGCCCGAAATGTGGTGCTGATGTAGTCAAGGGAAAATTTGGAGCGTACTGTACCGGGAAATGTGGCATGAATGTTGGCAAGGCATTTGGGGTAACACTTTCAGATTCTCAGGTCAGGAGCCTACTTCAAGGAAAAAAGATACTTGTAAAAGGTCTGAAAGGAAAGAAGGGCAGTTATGATGCGTACCTGATTCCAGAGAGTGTAGAGGAATTTTCCTATACGAAAGATGGTAAAGAAATCAAGGGGTTTCAGTATAAATTTAAGATGGAATTTCCACAGACGAAGGGAAAGCAGGGGTAGGAATGTAACTGTTATTGTGATATAGTTTTGTAAAGATAAATTGAACTTTGCGACATTTGCAGTATAGAAACATGGAGGATATACATGGAATATTATTTTACATATTTTATAGTATTCAAAAGTAATGACAATGGTTTTAGCGGACCTATAGTTTTATTTGGAAATTCAGAATCCATAAAAAAGAATAATAATGGGACAATGCATTTGTTAGATGATGATTTGAATGGAACATTAGGTGCAATAGAGTATATAATGCATTTGCCTAGGAATGTATTTGATATATATGATTTAGATGAAGAATTTATGGCATTATCATATGATACACCGCATCAAATTGTTCTTGTTCCAGATTATATACTTGTTAATCAAAATATAGATAACATTGCCCCCACCATATTTATATTAACTGAAGATTGCAGTAAAGATATAAAAAGTAACTGTGAGAAAAGAAATCCATTGTTAGGAACATACTATACTCATGAGTTAAACCAGGAATTGATCAAAAAGCAATGGGAAAAAATTTGGTTGCTTAAAAGAAAAAATGATTTTGAATTTGATGCAGTTAAGGATATTAACATTCACTTTAGGTTAGAAGGAGAAAAACTAAAAGCATTACCGGCGCTTTATCTTAGTCGACAATTTGGAGAAACAAATAATTTATTGTTAGAAATATTCAATTGTAGTGAGGTAGAGAAAAAGTGTATTGACATGCAATGGAAAAACATATCGCACCTTAACACCTTGATTTCAATGAAAAAAAAAGGCATAACTTGTTGGGATGATAAGGCTAATAAAGTATATGATGATGAAATTGTTAAGCAAATGTATAAATTTGATATTAGTGTTGTGATAACTTTCCCTGGCATTCCTAAATCACAAAAAAAGTATGGTTTATCTGCTAGTATTTTATCTGAAAATGAAAAACGAGCTATTAGGATAATGGGAGTGCATAGAGCAATTGCACGTGGTGGAATTTTAATGGAATTATCATGTGTAAAAGAAGAACTGTATAAAAAATATGGAGAGCTTGAACAAAGATGTAAGGATGGAACAAATAACAAATATATTTGGAAGACATTTAGCGATTTAGGAAAGTTACTGGGTTGTTGTTTTAATAGTTTTCAAATAGAAGTGCTAAAAAGAGCAAAAGATATTACTATATTTTCTGATTTTCCAATAGGATTAGCAATTTTAGAAAATGATGAAGTCCCATTGCAATGTTATAAAAATATTTCTTATAGACCGTTGACCCCATTAACTAGACAATTGCAATTGGAATTACTTAAAAAAAACCAAGTCTATTTAGGGAAAAAATGTAAAGTTGCTATAGCGGAATGCATTATCAATAATGATGAGAACAAATATGTATATCAAATGAGTGATTTGGTGCGTAGTACTTTGATTGATATGACAAAAAAATATGATGGTTTTTCAGTTATTTATCAACAAACTTATAGCGTTGAAAGTATACTTAAATTTATTAAGAACAATCAGGATGCAGATATATTATACATTTCAGCTCATGGATATTATAATATCAAAAAGAATATGGCTGGAATAATGGTTGGTGAAGAATTTTGGATGGCTTCTGAGGATATTATGGTACCTCCAATAGTGATATTAAGTGCGTGTCATTCTAGTCCAAGAGGAATGGGGGCTGTTAACATAGCAGATATGTTTATTCGTAATGGAGCTATTTCAGTTTTAGGAACATTTATTCCAGTAAATGCGCATAGAAACTTGATTTTAATGACAAGATTGTTTACGTATATTGTTGAGGCTCAACATAAAAATAGACAATATAGGACATTAAGTGACGCATGGTGTGGTGTAGTTGCGACAAATGCCATACATGAATTAATGGCTGAATCAAAAAGTTTTAATAAGTGGATGCATGATACAAATAGTAAAGGAAAGCCGAGAATAATTGAATTTCAATTAGAAAGATGTATTGGAAAGTTACGGTCAACACATATTTATTCAGATACTATAAAAATCGTTAAAGAAATGTTAGCAGAAGAAGGAATGGAAGGAAAGTTTGGAAATATACTTAGTACACAAGACTTTTTCCCAGAATCTTTCTTTTATCAACTTATTGGATATCCAGAAAATATTTTTTTATATAATGATATTTTTGAAGAAGCGTACAGCAATTCCCTGTTATAATTTTTTATTTATATTTAGGTGGATAAGATAATCGATGTCTTGATAGATTCTGGTTTGCCGAGGCAATGCTAGTATCACACACAACTAATAACAACACAGCGTCAGAGCGTATGGGAAACTATACGCTCTAATTTTTTGTCAAAAAATGGAGGAAAAACACATGGAAGAAACAAATGCAACAATGACAGCAGAGGAAATGCAGGGTGAACCTGCAGCAAAGGAAAATGAGACAAAGGCGGAGAAGTTTATCCGTATTGGCGAGTACCGCATGAATAAGGCGGTTGATGCTATTGGCAGACTGGAGAATCTTGCAAATCGAGGTTCCTACGAATATACACAGGAACAGGTAGATGTGATGTTTCAGGCATTAGAGGGGAGGGTTGCGGAAATTAAGGCAAGGTTTACGCCTAAGAAAACGGCTGAGAGTAAGACTTTCAGCTTTGGTACAACAGAATAGGAATGTAACGGGAAATAAAGGAAAGGCAGTCATGTAGTGTATGTGGCTGCCTTTTTGTCGTATCTATGACAGGAAGGAGAACTGCGTGAGAAAATATGATTTTATATCGGCTCTAGCAAAGGAGACAGCAGCCGAGGTTGTCAAAAATCGTGAGGAATGGATGAAATACCTTACTACAGCGGCGAGATTATATAAGTATCCGTTCCGGGAACAGCTTTTAATCTATGCACAAAGACCGGATGCAACAGCGTGTGCTTCCATAGAGCTGTGGAATGAGCGGATGCATTGCTGGGTAAACAAAGGTGCAAAGGGTATTGCACTTTTGGATGAGGATGATGCACATGGAAAGCGCCTGAAATATGTTTTTGATGTTTCTGATGTCCATGCGGCAAGGAGAATCGGACGGTATCCGGAACTCTGGGAATTACATGAGGAACATAAGGAAGATGTCATCAAGCGTCTAGAGCAGACCTATGGTGCCACAGATGACAAGAAGCTGTTTGAAGAAAGACTTATGGAGATAGCTGAGAGGATTGCGGCAGATTATTATGAGGAATTGCTGCCGGATCTGCAGTACATGATCGAGGGCAGTTTCCTTGACGGACTGGATGAGCAAAATGTCGGTATCCGTTTAAGAGATACTTTATCGGAGAGTATTTCTTTTACACTTTTATCTGCCTGTGGCGCAGATATGGAGGAGTATGGTTCGGAGTTTTCTTTCGATTTTATCCATGAATTTAATTCCATGGACACCCTTGCAGTACTTGGAGATGCAGCCAATGAGCTTGCAAAACCGGTACTTTTAGAGATTGGAAGAACCATAAGGGCATATAACAGAAGCCACGAACAGGAACAAACAGAAAATTTAACGCAGAAAGGACTTGCAAATACTTCTGAAATAGACTACAATGCGTTAAAGCGTGAAAGCAAAAGCGGACATGAGGAATATAGTGACAACAATCCAAACAGCGTAGAAAGGGGCAATAGCGATGAAGCTGACATACGAAAAGAACGGGGATTATCTGATACCGACATTACAGGCGGACATTCAGCCGGAGGGAACCGTAACGAAGTACGGAATGATGAGAGAGACTTATCTGAAGGAGAACCACAGGGGCGTGTACTCAGCGTTTCTTCTGAAAGGGACATTGAAAGAACACCTGCTGACCATTCAGAAGCAGGCAGAGGAGAGAATGGAGAAGCTGACAAGCCAGATGGCGGCAACCGAGGGAGTGACAGAACAGCTCAAGGAAACCGATCAGATGCTTTGGGTAGCGAAGATGAACAGCATTCGGAACCGAGCAGAGGAAGTGGTTCTGGGAGAACTGGTTTACAGTCTGTAACAGACACAGATGATCTTCTCCGGGGAGAAGCACCGGAATCTACCTTTACACAACTCAGCATGTTTCCTTCTTTTGAGGAGCAGGTCGGAACAGTCGCAGCAGCGGAAGCAAGTATGAAATATACCATGCCCGCTGCTTTTTCTTTGCCACAGAATGAGCTTGAAACCATTTTAAGGAGTGGCGGAGGAAAACAGCACAGCAGGAAGCGTATTTTTGCAAAGTATACAGAGGGCAGAAATGCCGAGCAGATGGTTGATTTTCTGAAAAATGAATACGGTCAGACCGGAAAAGGCTTTGAAATCAATGGGAATCCGGTATCGGTGTGGTTCGATGAGCATGGCATGAGTGTCGGCTATGGAACACAGGCAAGGGAAACACCGATTGTTACGATGGATTGGGAAGATGTGGAGAGCCATATCCGTTCTATGATCGAAAATGGTACTTATATGAGTGCCAGTGAAGCATTTCTTGTGGATACACAGGAGAGAAATCGTGTTGCCAACCAGATCTATTTCTTTCTGCGGGATGGCATGGATGAAATGCCGGAGGAGCTTGGCTTAAAAGCAGGAAATTATCCGGAAAGTGAAGCAAAACTCATGGAGTTTCTTTCCACCCATGAGGGCAGGGAACAGCTTAAAAATATTTTGGAAGATGCGGCAAACCGCCTTGCTTCTGGAGAAGCAGAATTAAAATGGCGGCATGTGAAATCACCGGAATATCTGTTATCGGAGATAGCAGACCTTGACAGGGAGAGACTGGAATTTCCATTGCCGGATGCGGTGGAGGTAGCACAGGAAGATTTTATCACACAGGATGAAATCGACTATGCACTTGGCAGAGGAAGCGGCTATGAGCATGGAGCTTTCCGCATTTATGAGTATTTCATGGAAGGACATGACCAGAAAGAAACAGTTGCTTTTCTGAAAAATGAATATGGCATTGGTGGTGGTTCCGGCGGACTGCCGGGTAATGATGATTCCCATAATGAACATGATGGAAAAGGTATCCGTCTGGAGAAAGGCAGTTATGGCAATCCGTATGCAAAAGTGCTTCTGAACTGGAATGTTGTAGAGAAAAGGCTTCGTGAGCTGATCAAAGAGGACAAATACTTATCTCCACAGGGAAAGGAAAACTATAAGGCTTACAAGGAAGAACAGGCAGAAAAAGCAAGACAGCGTGAGCTTTCTCGTCTGGAGCATGGACAGCGGTTAGAGTGTAAGAAAGACATTGATGCACTGATTGCTGAGAAATTCAATGGTTTTGTTCTTCCGAGGAATACCGCAGATGAGATCATAGATAAATATGGCATTGACTGTGTGGAATTTGTTCTTGCAAATACGGTTACGCATTTTGATTATGACGGTCGTTTTTCGCAGAACAATAAGGACTGGGCAAAGGGCATTGTTGCGGAAAATGAGTGGCAGAACAATGATCTGATTCTAAGCTCACATCCGGCGGTATTGGACGGATTTACCAATCAGGCGAGAAGATATATCAATGTGCTTCGGGAAAAAGAAAAGGAAGCACAGCAAAAAATCACGATTGATGGATATGAGTGTGTTCTGGTTGATGAGTGGGGCAGTGAAAAAGAGAAATACCTGCTTGGAAATAACATAGAGGACAGCAGTTTTTATTATGCACAGGTCAATGGGAAAACCTTTGAATACGACCATAAGCCGGAGCGTAGCGAGGTAGAGGACGATTATATCAATGCCATTGCAGAGGAAGATATTGACAGGCACGAAGCAGAAGTGTTTTCACGCTTTGAGGGGACGGATGGTATCGCAGAGCCGGATGAAACTGAGCCACAACAAGAATTTTCACAAGAGAAATCGCAGAAATTATCATGGCATGTGGTACATGATGCAGATGATGAATATGGCAATCCGACACAATGGAGTGCCACCTTATCAGAGGGAGTATTCCTTTGGATTGATAAGGAAGCGGATGGATATGCGATTTATGATACGGCAGACATTACCCGTCCGGCATTGGAGACATTTTCGACTTTGCAGGAAGCAATGGACTGGGGCAATGAACTTGCAGAAAGTGGCATGGAAGCAGAGGCGGAGTTTTCTGGTGAAAGGGAACAGGCTGAGCAGGAAGCCGATGAACTGGACAGCATAGATACGCAGTCTGCCCGTGAGCGTCTGGAGAATGGAGAAGCAGACCGACAGACAGAGGAAATGTTGTCGCAGGTGCTTACCGGAGATTGGGAGCCGCTTACACCTTCGTCAGAGGAAAAACAGCCTGCATCAGAAAGGCAATCAGCACAAGAAAGGTCGGTATCAGCACCAGATAAAAGTAACGCTGTCAATTTCCATATCAGCGATGACCGATTGGGTGAAGGCTCTCCAAAAGAAAAATTCCAGACAAATATTGCAGCAATCAAGCTGTTGGAGCAGATTGAGGGCGAAAACAGATATGCTACACCGGAAGAACAGCAGATTTTATCCCAGTATGTCGGCTGGGGCGGTCTTGCCGATGCGTTTGACGAGAGCAAATCAAACTGGTCAGCAGAATATCACCAGTTAAAGGAACTGCTATCGCCGGAGGAGTACCGCATGGCAAGGGAGAGTACCTTGAATGCCCATTATACAAGTCCGGTTATTATCCGCCAGATGTACGAAACATTGGAGAAAATGGGATTTTCCAAAGGAAATGTACTGGAGCCTTCCATGGGTATCGGCAACTTTTTCGGTATGATGCCGGATTCCATGAAAGAAAGCAGGCTGTACGGAGTGGAGCTTGACAGCATTACCGGACGGATTGCAAAACAGCTTTATCCGCAGGCAGATGTACAGATCAAAGGCTTTGAAAAGACCGATTATCCGAATGATTTCTTTGATGTGGCAATCGGAAATGTTCCTTTTGGTCAGTATAAGGTGGCAGATAAGCAGTATGATAAAAACAATTTCCTGATCCATGATTATTTCTTTGCAAAGACGTTGGATAAAGTGCGTCCCGGTGGTGTGGTTGCTTTTATCACAAGCAAGGGAACCATGGATAAGGCAAGTCCGGAGGTCAGAAGATACCTTGCACAGCGGGCAGACCTGCTTGGTGCAGTCCGACTTCCAAACACCGCATTTAAGGCGAATGCGGGAACCGAGGTCACTTCGGATATATTATTTTTCCAGAAGCGTGACCGCATGGTGGAGCGTGAGCCGGACTGGGTACATCTGGGAGAAGATGCAAATGGCATTGCAATGAACGCTTACTTTGCAGAGCATCCGGAGCAGATCGTAGGAAAGATGGAAATGTTATCCGGTCCCTATGGCATGGAAAGCACCTGCAGGGCAGATGACAGCAGACCTTTTGCGGAGCAGTTAGCGAAAGCACTTCAAAACATTACAGGACAGATTGATACGATTGATCTGGATGAGGAGCTTGCGGATGAAATGAGCAGGCAGAGTATTCCTGCTGATCCGTCCGTCAAGAATTTCAGTTATACCGTAGTCGATAATGAGGTATATTACCGTGAAAACTCTGTCATGAAGCCGGTGGAAGTATCAGACACCGCAAAAGAACGTATCAAGGGAATGGTGGCAATCCGTAACTGTACGCAGGAACTGATTGATATGCAGCTTGAGGAATACTCCGATGTAACAATTAAGGAAAAGCAGACAGAACTTAATAGCCTGTATGATAATTTCTCTAAGAAATATGGTCTGATCAATTCACAGACGAATAAGAGAGCCTTTAATCAGGACAGCAGTTATTGCCTGTTGTGTTCTTTGGAAAAACTTGATGATGAGGGCAATTTCAAAGGCAAGGCGGATATGTTCACGAAGCGTACCATTAAAAGGGCAGAGGTTGTCACAAGTGTGGATACCGCAAGTGAAGCGCTGGCAGTATCTTTAGCAGAGAAAGCCAAAATCGACCTTGATTATATGGGAGAGCTTACCGGAAGAGATAAGGATACACTTACCGAGGAACTTCGTGGTGTTATTTTCCAGAATCCGCTTACGGATGTGTGGGAGACAGCAGACCAGTATCTCAGCGGCAATGTGCGTGAGAAACTTGCCATAGCAGCCACTTATGCGGAAAATCATCCGGAATATGCTCCAAATGTGCAGGCTCTTACGCAGGTACAGCCGAGGGAGCTGGACGCATCGGAGATTGAGGTGCGTATTGGTGCCACATGGATTGATCCAAAATATATCAATGATTTCATGCGTGATACGTTCCAGACACCGGAGCATTTATTCCGCAGAGATACGATTGGGGTGCAGTTTTCGGGTGTGACCGGGGAGTGGAACATTAAAGGGAAAAACGCTGATTTTGGAAATACGCTTGTCAACATGACCTATGGTACAAGCCGGGTAAATGCCTATAAGATACTGGAAGATTCCTTAAATCTGAAAGACACAAGAGTTTATGATACCATTGAGGAAGATGGAAAGGAAAAAAGAGTTCTTAATAAAAAGGAAACCATGATTGCAAGCCAGAAGCAGGAAGCGATAAGGGAAGCATTTAAGGACTGGGTATTCCGTGATCCGGAGCGCAGGCAGACACTTGTGGCAAAATATAATGAGCTTTTCAATTCCACCAGACCAAGAGAATATGACGGTTCACATCTGAAATTTCCGGGTATGACACCGGATATTGAATTAAAGTCGCATCAGAAAAATGCGGTTGCCCATGTGCTGTATGGGGATAATACCCTGCTTGCACACTGCGTTGGTGCCGGAAAGACCTTTGAAATGACAGCGGCGGCAATGGAAAGCAAGCGTCTGGGACTATGCCAAAAGTCATTATTCGTGGTGCCGAACCACCTGACTGAACAATGGGCAAGTGATTTCTTACGGTTATATCCAGGAGCAAATATCCTTGCGGCAACGAAAAAGGATTTTGAACCCGCCAACCGTAAGAAATTTTGTTCCCGTATTGCAACAGGTGATTATGATGCCGTTATTATCGGGCATAGTCAGTTTGAAAAAATCCCGTTATCACAGGAAAGACAGGCAGCCACAATCGAAAAACAGATTGATGAGATTGAGCTTGCTATTGATCAGGCAAAAAGAGACAACGGGGAGCGTTATACCATTAAGCAGATGGAAAAATCGAGGAAAGCATTGCAGGTGCGGCTTGACAAGTTAAATGACCAGAGCCGTAAGGATAATGTCGTGACTTTTGAGCAGTTGGGTGTAGACAGGCTGTTTGTGGATGAGAGCCACAATTACAAGAACCTGTTCCTTTATACGAAAATGAGGAATGTGGCAGGCATCGCACAGACAGAAGCACAGAAGTCCTCCGATATGTTTGCCAAGTGCCAGTATCTTGATGAAATCACAGGCGGCAAGGGTGTAACTTTTGCGACCGGAACGCCAATTTCCAACAGCATGACGGAGCTTTATACGAATATGCGTTATCTCCAGTATGGTACGCTTCAGAAGCTGGGACTGGGACATTTCGATGCGTGGGCGGCTTCTTTTGGGGAAACACAGACCGCCATAGAACTTGCACCGGAGGGAACCGGATACCGGGCAAAGACAAGATTTGCGAAGTTTTTTAATCTTCCGGAGCTGATTGCACTTTTCAAGGAGAGTGCGGACATTCAGACACCGGATATGTTAAAACTTCCTGTGCCGGAAGCAGAGTATGAAAATGTGGTATTAAAGCCGAGTGAATTTCAGAAAGAAATGGTGGCTTCTCTTGCGGAACGTGCTGAAGCAGTCCGGGACAGACAGGTGCAGCCTTACGAGGACAATATGCTAAAGATTACAAATGACGGAAGAAAGCTGGCACTTGACCAGAGGCTGCTCAACGATATGCTTCCGGATGAGGAAAATTCCAAAGCGGCAACCTGTGTGGAGAAAGCCTATGAGATATGGGAGAACACCAAAGAGCAGAAGTCGGCACAGTTAATCTTCTGCGACCTCTCCACACCGAAGGGCGATGGCACTTTCAATGTGTATGAGGATATAAAAAATAAGCTCATGGAAAAGGGAGTGCCGGAGCAGGAGATCGCATTTATCCATGATGCCAATACAGAGCTTAGAAAAGCGGAGCTGTTTGCAAAGGTAAGAAGCGGACAGGTTCGTTTTTTATTAGGTTCCACAGCCAAAATGGGAGCCGGTACGAATGTGCAGGACAGACTGATTGCATTGCATCATCTGGATGTGCCTTGGAGACCTTCTGACATTGAACAGCAGGAGGGAAGAATCTTACGACAGGGCAACCAGAATGATAAAGTAAAGATATTTCGTTATGTTACGGAAGGTACGTTTGACAGTTATTCATGGCAGCTCATTGAGAATAAGCAGAAATTCATCGGACAGATTATGACCAGTAAATCCCCGGTGCGAAGCTGTGAGGATGTGGACGAAGCGGCACTTTCCTATGCAGAAGTCAAGGCACTTGCCACAGGTAATCCCTACATAAAGGAAAAAATGGATCTTGATATTCAGGTATCGAAGTTAAAGCTGATGAAGGCAAACCATACCAGTCAGAAGTACAGGCTGGAGGATAACATCACACAGCATTATCCGCACCAGATCGCTGTTTACAAAGAACGTATCGAAGGTTTTACTGCTGATATGGAAAAATATGCGAAAAATAAGCCGGAGGATAAGGAGCAGTTCTTTATGCAGGTGGGTGGAAAGCCATACACCGACAAGAAGGAAGCGGGAACTGCAATCATAGCCATGTGTAAGGAAATCAAAGGTATCAATGCCAGTGCGGATGTAGGTGAATATCTTGGATTTAAGCTGAATGTAACCTTTGATTCTTTCAACAATAAGTTTGTGATGAATGTTAAAGGTGCTATGAGCCACCCGATGGAAGTCGGCTCTGATCCGCTTGGAAATATCACAAGAATCAACAATGTACTGGAAGCCATGCCTTCACAGCTTGAGGAAGCACAGACGAAGTTATCCAATGTGGAACATCAGCTTGAAACAGCAAAAGCGGAGGTAGATAAGCCATTTCCACAGGAAGCGGAGCTATCTGAAAAGCTGGAACGTCTTGCAGAGCTTAATGCCCTGCTTAACATGGACGAAAAAGGAGATGATGCGATTGGCATGGATGACGATGCTGCAGAACCGGAAAAACCACAGGAAGATGTGAAATCGGTGGATAAAAAAGGTGATGAGGTTGCGGATATGCCGGCAAAGCAGAGTAATCTTGGAAAAACAGTTACGGATAGTAAGCTGTCAGACCGACCGGCAGAACGGACTTCATTGCAAGAGAAGCTCGCAGCAATGAAGGCAAGGGTGTCCGGGACACCTGCAGGAAGGGATGCAGCAGATAAGGCAAAGAAAAAAGAAAAAATTTTATAGGAAAATCTATTTTATTCCCAAGTTTATTCCCAACCTGTCAGCGCTATTTGGGTTGGGAATATTGAAAAGTGTTATAGCAGTTTATGTAAGGGCAGTCCGTAGTGGCTGCCCTTTATCGTGCAAAGATGGAGATCATTTATGGCAGACAATTGTTATTGGTAGGAGCATGTGGCAATGAGGATTGGCAGATGTTACCGTTT
>OHEN01000443.1_pt1 | contig 21725 bp, 22 predicted proteins | sample 1567291 | NCBI WGS metagenome assembly OHEN01 (sample SAMEA3879592, study PRJEB24766) | human gut metagenome | biome: human-associated habitat; feature: feces | place: USA | collected 1985/1987
AATGAGTATTCCACCATTTTTGTTCAGCTTATTATCCATGAAAAATCGTAATAGTGTTGTTACAATTTCTTTGTTAAAATGATTTTCTACCTCATCTACAACAATATATCCACCGCTCTGTAATACTTCCCGTGCCAATGTAAAGGTAATCATTCCTTTTACCGTACCTGACGAAAGATAACTATTAAGCTCCACCGGGCTATTGAGTAGAATTTCCTCTTTACCTCTGAATTTCAAATGTATTAAAGTCTTACTGTCATTTTCATCAAAATGCAGCTTCTCAATTGTCGGATCCAAAAAAGTAATGATTTCTGCCGGAATATCTTCCGAAAATGGAAGAACATTTTCATTTGTGTATTTCAGGAGATTTACAATTCGTATATGTTCCTTCGTTTTTTTGTTTCTGGCAATCATGATACTTACATCATCCGACAAAAAATCTTCCTGACTACTTCTAATCATTACCGGTTCTCTTCCTTCAAAATCCAACATTGCCTTACGGGTAGTCACTACATCTGCACATTTTGTCCACATGGTCTCAGAAGCGATGCTATAACTTATCCCTTCTGACTTGCTCTTATGGGAAGTAATAATTGTTTCCAACCGGCAAACTTCATTTGTCTTTCCCGAAAAGAAATACATATTTAATTTAACTTCTTTTGAGTTTCCCAGAATATCTCTGGTCTCAATATGATTGATCGGCTCATTATTGATTATTTCTAAAGCCAGCAAAATAACCTTTAAGACAGATGTCTTTCCTGATGCATTAATACCAATAAATCCAATAGCAGAATTCACCCAAATATTTGCAAACAATGGGTATAAAATATTCTTCTGTTCTTCTGTGACTCTCTGCTGTGCATAAAAGGATAAATCCAATTTTTCCTTGAATAACGGCAATCCTTCCGCTGTAATACGAAGAAGTTTCATATTCACCTCCAAATTTATAAACAGGTTTTTCGTTTTTATATTTAAATTATAAGTAGTATAACACTTGTTTTTAAATTTATCAACGGATTATACGTTTTTATTTTATGTGCAGAATGGATTAGAAGGCTTTACATTGCTATCTCAACCTTTTTTGCCGCAAAAAGCAATTCCATAAATGTGCCAATTTCAGTTTCTATTGCTTCCTCTTTTCCAATGCCAACCCAATCAATCGATCCGCCTGATCTGCCATGAACAGCGGGATATTCAGCACATCATCGTCCAGTTTCAGATTGTCCAATGAGAACCGGATGCGAAGCTTGACCTTATCAGGGAACAGTTCCTTGAACTTCTTCATACTCTTGCTGGTTGTGTTGGCTTCGGATTTGACCTCCACAGGGAAGATGTCGTTCTCCCGCTGAATGAGGAAATCCACCTCGTAAGGTGGGTTGTTCTGGCTCCAATAACGGGGCATGACTTCAAACTGAGTAATTAAAGTCTGCAACACAAAGTTTTCGGTTAATGCGCCTTTGAATTCAGTAAACAGGCGGTTTCCTTCTCCAAAGGCAGTGGGAGCCAACTGTGCCAGACGGCGAAGCAGTCCCACATCTACCAAATAAATCTTGAAAGCAGACAAGTCATCGTAAGCTGCAATCGGCAAGCCGGGAGCTGAGCTGCGATAAATTTTATGCACCAGACGGGCATCCACCAGCCATTGCAAAGCATCCTCGTACTCACGGGCTCGTGCGCCTTCCTTGACCACCTTATAGATAAACTTCTTGTTCTCCCTAGCCAGTTGTGAAGGAACAGACTTCCAAATCATTGAGATTTTCGGGAACTCGCTGAGATTAGGATGTTTGGCAAAATCACGCTCATAGGCTCCAAGGATTCCGGCCAATGCTTCCTGCATGGCAGAAACATCCCGTGCCTCCGTCCACATCAATACCGACTCCGGCATACCACCGGTGACATAGTACATCTTCAGCTTCTCATATAGTGGATTAAAGAAGGCGTCAGGAATAGGTTCAAGGGTATCCACCTGTTCCAGATACTGCGCCAGATTTTCATCACCGTTGGCAAGTAGAAACTCAGCGAAGGTCATTGGGTCAATCTGCATGAAGTTGACCTTGCCTACCGGAAAAGAGGAAGGCTTCGCCAAGGCGATACCTAACAGAGAACCGGCGCAGGCAACATGGTACTGCGGTGCGTTCTCGCAGAAATATTTCATGGAGTTAATGACTTTCGGGCAGTCCTGTACCTCGTCAAAGATGATGAGGGTCTTTTCTGGCAATATCTTTTGACCGCTTGCCAGCATAAGGTTTTGCAGAATCCGGTCCACATCCTTGGTTGTTTCAAAAAATTGTTTATATTCTTCGTTTTCGTCGAAGTTAAAGTAGGCTGTATTTTCATAACAGCGTCTGCCGAACTCTTTTAGAATCCAAGTCTTACCCACCTGACGTACGCCCTTCAAGATTAAAGGCTTGCGGTAGGGAGAATCCTTCCAATCCAGCAACTTTTTTAAGATAAATCGTTCCATAGAATCACTCTTCACATTTTTATTGGAGTTTTATGCTTTATAATCACACTTTGTCCCATCAAAGAAATAGGGCTGACCTGTTACAGTCAGCCCTAAGTAAAAATTCTATATTCTGTTAGCAAAAAATCAGTTTTGCATTAACGTCTTGCGCCATAGCTGCACTGCTTGAGTGCACTCCTAGCCACAAGTTTGCTTCCGTCATAGACCAACACGCGGGCTTTGTAGTAATATTTTCTGCCCTTCGTGCCCTTGGTGCTGATAAAGCTGTTCTTGCTGCTTGTCTTGAGCAGCTTGTAGCCTGCGTCCTTCTTCGTCGAGCGATAGAACTGGTACTTGACCGTGTAGCCCAGCGACTTGATGTCGGAGATCATGGTCTTGCTGCTCTTGGCTGCGGCCTGTACCTTGACGGATTTCTTGCTCGTCTGAGTGGTGGTCACTTTGAACTTCGCGCTCTGCATCAGTTCTTTGACGTGGGCGGCGTTCTGTTCTTTAATTAACCCCTCTGCTTCGTCTTTGTCGACGACTGCGAAGGTCGAGAAGTGGGGCGTCGTGAAGCGAATGTAATATTCTGCGCCGATCTTCACTACGCTGTGGTTCAGGATCTTGCAGAGGCCGTTGTCGTCGATGTAGATCACGAGGATGTCTTTGCCTTTGAGCTTATCCGGCATCGGCAGAATCACATAAGCCTTGCCGCCTTTAAATTGATGCAGGTGTTTTTCGCCAATCTTCGCGGCAAGGTCGAAGAGCGTGCCGTTCTTGCCGACGATCTTCTCCGCCGGTTTCTGCGTTTCCTTGAGCTGGGTGTTTTCGCCCACCACGATGGTTACGGTGTCACCATTGGCTGCGCCTGCAATCGTTTCTAAGGTCTTGTTGTCGAGAACCACTTCGCCGTTATCTGTCTTGATGACAAGGTCTGCGTTCGTGTCCTTGGCGATCGCGTTGACGATCACCTTTGGCAGCTCGACTTCGGTTGCTTTCACGCGGTCCGCCGCGCCTGTGCTGCCTGCGCCGCTGCCGTTATTCGTGTCACTGGACTTCACAGTGATCTCGATCGTATCGGACTTATTGGAAACCGCCTGATCGAGCAGCTTGTCACCGAGGTCTTTGGAAACGCTGGCTGTGGTCTTGGAAACATCCTGACCCTGCTCGTTCTTGGTCGTTTCGGTCGTCGTATTCTTGACGGTCGTCTTGGTTGTTGTAGTTGTGTCGGTTTCCGCACCCGGCTTGAAGGTCGTATTGTCCTTCGTGTCTTCTTTGACTGTGATGACATCCGCATCAGCCGGTGTCGGAGCCGGGGCTGCGCCACCGCCGCCACCACCGGATGCTCCGCCGCCGGAAGGCTGGTTGGAAACGGTCACAGTCAAACTTTGTTCTGCCACATCTGCGTACTCTGCGTTTCCCTGCACCTTATACCAAACGGTGTATTTCCCCACGTTTTTCGCTGTGGGGATCTGCTCGCTCCACTCAGAATTGTCAAGCCGGTAGAGCATCGTGCCGCCAGTGGTCTTGCCTGCTGTAACCAGCGCCTGTTCTGTACCATTGTAGGTCAGGGCGTTTGCCGTAGGTGCCGTAACAGTGGGGACAAACTTGTCGGTCGCATTGACATTGACGGTCAGAGTGATGTCCTCATAGTTTGTACTCTTGATTACTACGGTCACTGTGCCCACAGAGCCGGTGGTTTTCACGTCATTTTTCTGAATCGGCAGGGTCAGCTTGCCGTTTTCCACCTTCGCGCCGCTGGTGTAGTAGCTGCCATCCAGTTTGATTTCGCGGATCTCATAGGTGAGTGCACCATACTTTTTGGGCGTTTCCAGCTTGGGCAGGGCGGGGAGGGCCACTGTGTAGGTGTTCGCGTGGCCGTTTACAATGGTCAGCGCGGTTTCCTTAGTAAAGCCAGGGACAGCGGCCCTGGTGATGCTGCCAGTCGTGGGGAAGCTGCTCTGCTCCAGGGCGTAATTCTTCGCGGTCTGCCCCATCAGGGTCACTCTGGCAGTGATGTTCTTGCCGTTGCCCACACTGGCATCGTCAAAGCTGGCGGTCACGGTGTAGTCTGTGCCTCGGTTCAAGGTCACGTTGTCGAAGATCACGCTGGTGGGTTCCACGGTTGTCGTGCCGTCGTAGATCTTGGCCGCACACGCTACCTTGGTGATCGTCAGCGGTTTCTTTCCAATACTGACCGCCACGCTGGTGGGTGCGGTATCGTTGTGATTTTCATCGCCAATCACCCGATACCACACGGTATATGCTCCGGCATCGGTGCCGGTAGGGATGTCCGGGCTGTATGTACCGTTCTCGGTCAGGCTGTACTGCATAGTGCCATAGTTCGCCACGCTGCCTGCGGTAATGAGCGCCTGCTCCTGGCCGGTATAGGTCAGGTTTTCCTGCGCTGTGGGAGGCGTGATTGACCTGATGTCGGCCTTTTGTACCGTCACAGCAATATCCTCGCTCATCTTCTCGTAGCCGTCGCAGGTGGCCAAAAAGCGGAAGGTATGATTGCCTGCGGGCAGCTTTTGTGCAGAAAGATCAAATTGATTCTTTGTTGTCGCACCGCCAACTGCTGTCTCTTTGCCGTCCTCCACCTTGTACCACTGGAAGCTTACAGCGCCAGTGCCGGTTTCCTTCTTTACATTGACAAGAAGCGTCCCCGTACCGCCATAAGTCATGCTCATCTTTGTCGGATAGTCCATGCTCTTGATGGTGATCTTGGCCATAGAAACATTGGTCAGCTCCGTACCGCTAAGGTCGCTGATCCAGGTACTGCCGCTCTTAAAAGCGTAACCCTCCGGCAGGAGGGATGCCAGCGTGACATTTCCGGTGACGGTCAGCTTTGCCGCCGTCTTACCGTTCAGATTCAGCTTGAGCGGGCTGCCAATGGTGATCTCGCCTGCATTTGCCAGCAGCTTCACCGTACCGCCGCCGGCTGCGGCGATGGCCTCGCCTGCCGTCCGATGGTAGGAAATGCTGCCGTCCTTCTTGGTCACCTCAGCGGCATAGCCGCAGTAGGGGCAAACAGTCCCGGCGGAATGGTCATCCGGGTGGCTGCACTTCACAACAGTTACGGCAGTATTCTCCTTCATCTCCAACAGCTTGAGCAATGCGCCGTCTTGCTTCTGATAAGCATAGCCCTCTGCCAGCAGGGACTGATAATCTGCGCGATTCCTGATTTTGATGCTGCCAAAGGATCCGCCGGACAGGGTCACTGGAATATCCTTGAGCGCACCCAATTCCAGCAGATCCGCGCTGCCGCCGGACATGGTCAGCGCTCCCTCCGTGTAGATGCCGCCGATGAACTTGCCGCTCGTTACCACGGCTTCGTTCCCGGTAAGAATGCCAAGCCCCACTCCACGGTCTCTCCCGTCTGTGCTGCCCTCCAGGGTGACATTGTCCAGCGTCAGCTTTGCGCCTGTCTGCTTAGATTTTCCGACCGCCACCGCATGATAGGGGGTGCTGGGATGGGTGTTTTGCACCTTGCCGTTTATGATGGCTACATTGGAGCCGAGGATACGTAGAAGCCCCTTCCCAGCGGATTTGCTCAGGGTGTGTCCATTCAAGTTCAGTACAATATTTTTGCTGATTTCGATAGGCTCTGCGTTCTCGATGTCCAAAGACCCCCGCAGCGTGACCGTGTCACCGTCCTGCGCGGCAGCCAGTGCGTTTTCCAGACTGGTGTATCGTTTGCCGCCGATTTCAAATGCCTCCACCAGCGCTTTGCAGAAGGTGCAGTAACCAGCGTTGTCCACCTTGCCCTCATGGTCGCAGACTCTGCCGCAGACACATTTGCCATTCTGATATTGGCAGGTATGCTCGACCACTTTGACGCTTCTACTCTGGATGCTTACTTCGGAAACATTCAAAATTTCACTGTCATCAGTGCCTGCAAAGGCATATCCGTCTGCCAGCAGAGCCAGAGCCTGCTCACCAGGTTCTACTCTGATTCCATCTTGGAACGTGCCGCCCTGGAGCTGGGTTTTCCCGTGGAATTTCACCAGTTGCTCAAACACGCAGTTGCCCTTTACCGTCAGGGTAAAATAGGTAGAAAAGACCTCCTGATCTGTTTTAACGCTGTCTAATATCAACACCGTGGGGGCGCTGGTGGCAATGTCATTTATCGTGCCGTTTTGGATGGTAACGCTGTTGTACGGGCAATTTTGCAGATCCAGCGCCTTGACCCTGTGGCCCTGCAGGTCCAGCGTAACGTCCCTTTTGTCCGCCGTATCGCCGTTCCCCGCTTTCAAGGTTGCGTCAGTATCCCGCACAAAATAAGCGGTTCCGCCGGAGAACAGAATGAACCCAACCTCAGGGTTATCGCCTTCAAACGTATAGGGGATACCGTTGCGAATAAAGAGCACATCCTTGCTGCACGGTTCGCCGCACTGTTTGCATTTGCCCTCGTGGGTGTATTTTTCATGGGTGCAGGTGTTAAAGGTAACAGGGACAGTGTCGGTCTGTGCGGTGTAGCCCTTGTAGGACAGCTTGCAGTAGACCTGGCCGCTGTACTCCCAGTTCTTGCCCGCCGTTGTGGTCAGGTCGGATGTGGTCAGGGTGATTCTATTACTGCCCCCGCCTGTACCTGTAAATTCTTTTCCGTTCACATACCACTGATAGGTGATATTACCCTCCGAACCGCTTTCCAGTTGGGCCCTTACCCAGACATCCGCCTTAAATTGCCCATCGGTTTTCTTTGAGACCTGCGGCTGCGTTCTTATGGTAATGGGGTTTCTGGGCGCGGCGGCGACGGTGACCGTTGCGGTGGTGGTCGCCTTGGCAGGAGTGGCACCTGCTTCGCCTTCTGCGGTCAGCTTCAGCTTATAGCTGCCCTCCTTGACGGTGTTGTCGGCGATAACGGTGATGGTCGCGCCGTTATCGGACGTTTGGACCTCCAAACCGGTGTGATTGCCCTCCCATGTGGCTTTCAGGGTGTCCATCTTGACCTTGCTGCCGGTGACGGAGAAGGTCGCCGTCTGACTACCTAAGCTTTCCTGTAGGGTTCCCTGCTGCGCGCCGACGGTCAGGCTTGCGCGGGGTCCCATCTTGGCGATGTAGATGGTCTTGACGTCCTCTCTTGTTGTATCGTCCGCTGTGCCGACCGACATATCGTCTGTGTTTACATTCTGTTCGTCCGAATACAGAATAGTCAGGCTGGGGTCGATGCTTCGGGCTGTTCCCTTACGACTCCATATCGCACCAAATTTTCCGGTGGCGTAAAGGGTTCCTTCGTTCATGGTCAGGGATGCAGTCACAATACCGTAACCGGAATTTAGATTCAGCGTTCCATTCTCAATCACGATGGATTTGGCGTACAAGCCGTACAAACCGCCGTTGGTGGTTATCTTTGCCCCGCCTTTTATGGTAAGCGTCCCGCCGGCGGCGTCGCTCCAACTGCCGTCCTCAATACCATTTTTCCCTTTAGGAACATTGACCGTCAGACTGCCGCTTCCCTGAATGGTCAGACTGTGGGAATACATATTCAGAGCGGCGGTATATGAGGTCTCGGTAATCGTAATGGTATTCTCGCCTTTCAGCGTGATTGTTGTGTCGCCATTCACTATCACCGGGGTAGTTATGTTTTTGTTCTCCCAGGTAACATTGCCGGAGATGGTTTCTTCAGTGCTTGCCGCAGCTGCCATCAAAGGCAGCTCCGCCTCTTTTCCAAGGCAGGCAGAGAGGTCTGCATTTTCCGCAGCGCAGACCGGACAGTCGGGATTGACCGCCTCCTGCTCACAGTGGGTTTCGCAGATGCACTCCGCCGAAGCATTCCCGGACACGGTGGACCCATCAGTTTCCACCGCAGATGCCGGAACTCCCGGCATCGTAAAAATCATTGCCGCCGCCAGTAAAAATGCGGCCGGCCGTTTCCATTTCCATTTCCATATCATTTTATTCATCCTCCTCACGTTGTTCGTTCCTTCTCGTTGCTTTCTGAAGCAGCTGGGATACTGCCTCCCGCAGCTGATATTCCGTCACAGGCTTCACCAAAAAGGTGTCCGTCTGCATCCTGCGGCTTTGGGGTTCAAATTCTGCCTGGTCGCTGATCCACAGAAGCGGGACATCCCTGCTGTAGCCTCGTATGCTCATGCAGAAATTCATCCCTCTGGCTCCGTCCTCCATGACCACCACAGCATCATAAGGCCCATCCCGCTGCATGGCATAGGTACAAAATACGCCGTTATCAAAGCGGTCTACTTTGCCCAGCTTCATCAGCAAAGCGGTTTCTTTTTCTTTCTGGCTATAACTGCATAGCGCAATTCGCATGTTCGTACCTCCATTTCGTGATGGGTTTTATCGCCTCATATAGCTCCTGATCACTACAATCTATGGAGAGGAATGCCGGGATATGAAGCTGATACGCGATCAGGGCGAAGTTTTCATCATCACTCCACCAGACAAGCGGTACTTCCGGTGCCAGCTGCTTTGCCTGAATGGCAGCCTCCAATCCCCTTGCCCCGGTCATTGCGATGACAACCGCATGGTAGCGGCTCCGCCGCAGCGCCTGAGATAGCTGCTTCTCATTCCATAGCTCGTCGATGACAAGCTGTCCGTCCCCTTCAAAAAGGGAGCGCAGCCTGCTTTCAAACCATTCCACATTTCTTAGCTCCGTACAAAGTGCGATTTTCATGCCGGGCCTCCTTTCCTGAAAAGAAAAATTAAAAAACCAGACCTTCTCATCGGAAAGTCTGGTAGTATAATTAGAGTAGCATCTTGTCAAGAGAAATACAACCGACTTTGTTTAAGACGCAGGTTTCCTGTTTAAGACGCAAGTTTTTTCCTGCGGTTTTATGTTATACTCATATTGGATTATTGTGCAAAGGAGATGGTACGATGCAGATTGCGATTGTGGATGACAGAGCAGAGGACAGAGAAGAACTGTCTGCCTGCCTGGAAAATTATATGAAAAAGCATCAGCTGGACTATACGCTGACAGAATTTGAGGACGGAGAGAATTTTCTGAAAGCTGCCGCCCAGGTCAATTTTCAGCTTGTCTTTATGGACATCTATATGGAGAACATGGATGGAATAGAGGCCGCCAGAAGACTGCGCCAGAAAAACAGGCTCTGTAAGATCGTTTTTCTGACCATTACAGAAGATTATGCCCGGATGGGGTACAGCCTGTCCGCCAGCTATTATCTGCTGAAGCCGCTTTCGCTCCATCAGGCAGAATTTGAAGAAGCGATGGAGCTGTGCCAGCTAAAACCGCCCTATGAAGTGATGACACTTTCGGTTATGGCTGACCGTCAAAAGCTGGAACTTCCCACAGAGAAGATTCTATACATAGATTATCAAAACCGTATGACACGGATTCATATGGCGGAACGCGTGATACCGGTAAGCGGAGGTTTTCAGGAGGTCACTGCCGCATTGCAGAAGGACAAGCGTTTTTTGCCCTGCTACCGGGGCGTTTTAATCAACATGGATTATATCAGCCAGGTTGACAGTCAGACCTTCCGTTTGATAAACGGGGAGAATCTTCCGATTGCTCTCCGCAATGGAAAACAGCTGCGGGAAGCCTACCGTCAATATGTTTTCTCTGGAATGGGGGGTATCGTATGAGAATGAAGCAAATACACAGGCGTATTCTGGGGGGCTGTCTGACCTGCCTCCTCTGCTTCACCGGCAGTATCCCCGCATTTGCCGCTGAAACTGCAACCCCAGCCAATGCCGATGAAAGAACGGAGATTCTGCCGGATTTAGAAAGCGAGGCTTCGGAGACACTGGATAGCGGAACCCCGGAAACACCGGAAGCACCGGAAGAAGTATCCCTCGTCTTTGTCACAGAAATACAAAATGAAGGCGAACTGCGCTCCCTGCCAGATTTCACCCTGCCCCTTAGAACCACACCGTCTGATGATGACCTGGAGGAAATTTATCAGCTGGCCCTTCAGTATCAAACCGTCTGCGCCACTGTAACAGCAGGTGAAAAAATCCGGCAGGAAACATTTTCTGTCGCATGGGATTTTTCGGCCATTGACCAGACCACTCCGGGCGAATATACCGCAGCAGGCCGGATTGAACTGCCGGAGGGGTATGCCTTTGGTGAAACTGTCTTGCAGGAGCTTCAGATTTCCGTCCGGGTGGAAGAAATGCCGCCTGCTGTCATTACCTCCATAGAGCAATGGTATCCTTATACGGATGCGTTTGCGGTTCAACAGGGCAGCGAAACCGAAGCACTGGAAGCATTGTTCGCTGCTTCCCCGTATTATCTGGAATGCTATGCGGAAAATGGAACCAGCTGCACCGCTGTAGTGGAATGGGATTTTTCCGGTATTGATCTGAATACTGTGGGACTGTACCATGCCATTGGAAAGCTGACCGCACCAGCAAATACTGCGTTTGCAGAGGGAATTGCTTTCCCTGAAATCTCAATTCCTGTTTCTGTACAGGCTTCAGGCAGACCGGACATTAACTGCTTTCTGGCTGCCAGAGGAAACCTTCATTTTCCCTGGGTCACACCGCCGGGGAAACTGGATGAGATCAGCGTATGGCTGTCCGAAAACAACGGTTCATGGAACCGTCTGGAAAGTGGCGTTTATGTGGGTCAGGAAATGCTCTCTATTGCCACCCGTCTGCTGACGCCGGGCAGCAGTTACCGCCTTCAGGTCGATTATGACGGCGGACAGACCGGCATCCTGTCCTTTACCTACGCAGATGAAATTGTCCTTGAAGGGTATCACGATGGCGACCGGGACGGAGGTGATGCAGGCGGCAATCCACCTGATACCATCATTCAGCCGCCTCCCGAACATACCGACGATCAGGATGACGGTTTCACAGACAATCCCCCTACGCAGCCTTCAAGATCGCCTGCAACAAATGGCGGTGGGATAGATTCCAACGATTCTGAAAAAGCACCTTCGGTCAGCGGAGAAAATGATCCTACGGATCACAAGCCTTCCGAGCCATCCTTGGATGGAAAAGACGATTCCATAAATAAAGATGAATTCCCATCGCAACAGGCAAACGGTGATGCAGAGGAAGCATTAGAACCAGACGCTGGTTCCGATGAACCGGCCATACCGGAAATCGAAGCGCCAGTTGTATCAGGTCAGCCAGAGAAAGATACCGCTTTACAGCAGCCCCCCAAAGTGCAGACGATTGCCGGCGCTCCAGAGCTTACCGCTCCCGATCCTGCCCGGAAGCTTTCAGAAAACAGGAAAGAGCCGGTGCAAAGCATTATGACCGTTCCCCCGAAAAATGCGGATTCCAAAAAACCTGTTTTTTCAGAGTTCTTCGATGAAACCACCGACCGGATTTCCGGCACACGCTTTTTGATGATGCTGCAAACAGGGGAGCAAAGAGCCGTCTTTTCCAAACAGGGAATCACCATCAGCATACCCAAAGACGCCTTGCCGGAGGGTATCCAAAACGAAGATCAGATTGAAGTCATCATCCAAAAGGATACGGACGGCGGTTTTTCTTTTTCGTTTTCCATCAACGGAACTGTGCTCAACTCCCTGCCGGATGTTTCTGTCATGCTGCCCTATCCAAATGACCCGGCAGACGGCACATTGTTCCTCGGTGATGAAAGCGGCGTGGAAATTCCCATGATCGGCTATGACGATGCGGCGAAAGCCGCTTCCTTTCAGATCAGCCATACAGGGACTTACACCATTGCAGTAAAGGAAGATACCGCTTCCCTGGCACATGCCGCCGACACTGAGCATAGCCGGTCGCCCATACTCCTTTTGATTCCGGCTTGTCTGCTTCTTCTGTCTGCCGGTGAATTGTTCCTAAGGAGGAGGCGAAAATAAGATGGTATCTTCTGTGGTAAAAAAATATGCCGCTTTATGTATGGTCTGCCTGTGTTCATCCCTGTTTTTTCTTGGCCTGTATCAGTTTAATAATAAATATAGCCAGGACACCATTCAGGCGGCAAATGGGATTCTGGCGCTTTCTGAGGAAGAACTTCAAAAGTCACCGGTGCGCTTTCTGGTATCCGGCTGGGCGTTTTATCCTGACGCGCTTTTGACCCCGGAAGAAATACGGGATGAAAGCCATTATATGCGCTACCTTTCCATTGGAGCGCAGACCAATTTCTCCAGCCCTGCAAACCCTTCTCCCTATGGCTGCGGGACTTACCAGATGACATTCTTCCTGCCGGAACGGAAGGAAGCGTATGCACTGGAAATCCCGGAAGTGTTTTCTGCTTACAACCTTTATCTGGATCATGACCTGATCCTGCAAATGGGGGAACCTGCACAGGGGACACCATTGGTTCAAAACCGCATGGTCACTTTTCATGGCGGAAAACCGTTCACACTCACCATAGCGGTCAGCAACTATGACCACTTTTACGGAGGGATTGTTTATCCGCCTGCTTTCGGAACGATGCTGGCGGTAAATACAACCAGAGGAATCCGGTTTGCATTCTGCCTGTTTGGCTGTACGGTTACCTTTGTCTGTGCGCTGCTGTCCTTTTATTTCAGCCGCCGGATGAAACAGAACAATACATCCCTGTTCGGACTGATCTGCCTTGCCATGTGCGGTCTGTCATCCTATCCTGTGCTTCATATGCTGGCTGCTGTTCCCATATTCCCCTGGTACACGATGGAACTGTTCTGTATCTATCTGGTTACCTGGCTGATCGTAGTTCTGCAAAACCGGATATGCAGGCCGGGCTTCCTGCCTGCGGCCATCAGCAATGGGGTGGGCGCTGCGTTCCTGGTATATGCGTTTGTGTATGGCATGATGGCTTCCCATCTCTCCCTTGGAGCGATTCGTTTCTTCTCTGCATCGGTCTTTTGTTATAAGGTGGCATCTGCACTCTATCTGCTTATCATCGCTGTGCTTGCCATTCACAGAGGAGAAAAACGGAGCAGGCCGATCTTCTATGCTGCGGCAGCCGCAACCTGCGCCTTTATATGGGATCGCCTTCTGCCGGTTTATGAGCCGGTTATCGGCGGTTGGTTTGTGGAATGGGGCAGCTTTTTCATAGCAGCCGCCATCGGTTATTCCCTCTGGCGCGATGTGGTAGAGGGGTATGGAAACAGCCTGATTTTTCAGGAAGAACGCAAGCAGGTCGTCCGGCAGCTTTCTATGCAGATCGAGTACAGCCGTCAGGTTTCTGAAGCAGCGGCAGAAAACAGAAGGCTGATTCACGACATCAAACACCATCTGCGCACCATAGACCGCATGGCCTCTGAACGTGGGCAGACGGAGATCTGCTCCTTCCTGTTACAGGTAGAGGAACAGGTTGCGGCAACATCGGGGCACTCCCCTGCCCAGTTCTGCAAAAATCCCGTTGTAAATGCGCTGATTGAATACTACTACGGCATGGCGCAGACACAAGGGACAGAATTTCAAGTGCGGCTCGATCTTCCCGATCAGATGCCGCTTACCGATGTGGAACTGTGTACGGTGCTGGGCAATCTTTTGGACAATGCCGTTGAGGCGTGCAGCCGCCAAAAGCAAGGGGTGCACCGCATTTTCATTGCAGGCGAAACCAGAGGCAATATGTACTTTTTGAAGATTGAAAACACTTACGACGGTCTGGCCTTGCAGGAGGGAAAAACATTCCTCTCCCGAAAGGGTACATCTGCTGATCATGGAATCGGGCTTTCCTCTGTCCGAAAAATCATTGAAGGCCATGGCGGTGATCTCGATCTTATTCCCGGTGAGGAATCCTTTCTCGTTGGAATTACAATACAGATGTAAAAACTGTTTTTTTGAGGCGCATTCAGATACGCTCGTTGGGGCCACCCCAAACCCCGGCCAGCCCGCTTTTGCTGGTCTGGCGAACACGCCTTACGGCGTGGCTTTTCGCTCCCTTACGGTCGCTGTTCCTGCCACGAAAATATTGTTTTATACCTATAAATCGTCCTCTCACTGACATTGTTCCACTTTGCAATTTCTACCATTGTCATGTTGCGTCATTTTTTACAATAGCTTTCATACAATCGAAATACCGCTGTCAACGATGTCACAACATCCACACATCTCTCAAATGCTACATTCTCTTTTGCATGATCATAATATTTCTTTCTTATTTGTCCGCCCTTTCTGTGCTTAAATTGCTTTGGCAGCCAATTATCGTTATCTGCTTTCAACAAATCATACACATATATTTTATTCGGCTTTCCTAATCCCTGATCGCCTTTGGTGTACTGATACTTGTTGTTATCTTTAGGGCATAAAAAAAGCAGACACATGGAATATTTCCACATATCTGCTTCTTTCATTGCGTGTATTCAGTTTTATATATTTGCAACTATATACTTTTATAGTAATCCTTATGGATTAAGCCACTACTCCATATCCATATTGCTTAGCTGCCTGATCTGGTCTCTCCTGCTATAAATAACTGCTGTTACCTGAACTCTGTTATTTTCATCATCAACTCAATAGTAAATCAGGGAATTTTTAACAACAATCTCGCGTACTCCCTCAGTCCTCCATGGCTCTTCATCAATCAAGGCATGTTTTTTCGGAAAACTCGACAACTTAGTAATCTCTGCTTTCATCTTGTCAAGCAGATTATCTGCTGCATCCGGTGCCATTAGATCATTTGAAATATAATGCACTATCTCTTTCATCTGCTCTAATGCCAGCCTTGTTACCCTTACCTCATATTCATTCATGCACTATATTTCCGACTTTAATTGATTAAAAGCCTCATCAACAGATACAGAATCGTTCTTTTTTGCCTGTGCAAGCCCGGTCTGCATCATCGTATCAAATTCAGCTTGTGTTATAGAATCTCTTGTAACAAGTTTATCCGGAATATCAAGTGAAAATGGTACTCCATCACGCATAATAACCTGTCTGTAAGTCATATCTATGAATACAGATACAGGAATTCCAAGTCTGTCAAGAATTGCCTCTGCCTGCTCTTTTATATTCGGTTGAATTCGCGCTGTTACATTTGCAGTTTTTGTTGCCATAGTATGCACCTCCTGTTTCTTATAGTGTACCACCATGTATTGCTTTTTACAACACAAATATTTTTAACTGCTGCAGTCAATCTTTTTCCATCCAATTCAATGCGCTCTGTGCAATAACGTCATCATAAAAATCATCTTCCGAATCAGCATTATCATCTGTATCTGCCTGCTGTTGTATGATAGATATTGCATCTTTGTTAGCCTGCATAGCTGCCAGCATGCTGCCAACCATGCTCATAACCTCTTTGTTTGCTTCCTGCCTTGCTTCTTCTCTTGCCTCCTGTCTGATCCGCTCCTCTATGACAGCCATTTCCTCAGTTGATATAAATTGAGGTTCTTTCCTTTCCTTCGGTTCTATCAGTGCTTCCCGTCCAAAATGTTCTATATAATAAGTTGCCGCATCTATAAAGAACTGATTCTTTAACTTGAATATATCCATATCTAGTTCACTTAGAACCTTATTAATATTAACATGCGCAGGATTAACATCACTTTTCTTAATCTTTCCTTCCGGTGCATCTGCCCAGGTGGTTAATCCCATATGCTCTTTTGTGTAATCAGCTCTTTCCACGATCAGTTCAGCCGCCGTATATCCATGAACGGCATAATGCATTTTATTCTGAACGGTCGCATAAAATCTTCTCGTCGTTGCAGAATTTTTATCATAGTCAATGGCTGTCGCATGCTGTCCTGCTGATCACCTACAGAGGCAACATAGGTCGGGTATTCCGCTGCGCTTGAGCGGATGGTTATCTCATCTTTTTTCTTTGCCAAATGAAGTGCCTCCTTTAATCATCAAAATGCGTTTTCGCTATTGTGTTTAGCTGCTCAGCTATTTCCGCAAACGGTTGCATTGATTCCGGAGTCCTTCCGCACGGACGTACTGAAGGAAACACTAGATTCCAAGGGAGTGCTGATTGAAAACTCCGAGGTGGAGCTTGCAGCATTTGCGCTCCTGTTCGAGTTTGATGGCGACCAGAAGCACATTCGTCATGTGCTGTATAACTGCTCCGCTTCCCGTCCCGGCATCGAAGGAAAGACGAATAAGGATTCCAAGGAGGTGCAGACGGAGAAGCTGTCTCTGAAGGCGGTACCGCTTGCTAATGGTATGGTGAAAGCAAAGACCGGAAATACCACGGATGCCACCACCTATGCTGATTGGTACAAGGCGGTATATGTGCCTGCGGCAGAGAGCGATGTCGCAACGCAGTCGCAGTCTGCAGCGAAGCCTGCGAAGGCAGTAAAGGAGTGATTGGATTATGAGTATGATTCAGAAGATTGAGATTGACGGAAAGCAGGTGCCCTTCAAGGCATCTGCCGCCATTCCGCGTATTTATCGCATCAAGTTCCACCGAGATATCTACAAGGATCTCGATGTGCTGGGAAAAGCTGTCGGAAACGGGGATGAGGGTTCCTCCCACCTCGATATGTTCTCCCTTGAGATGTTTGAGAACATCGCCTACATCATGGCAGAGCATGCAGATCCCACCATCCGGACAGCCCGGAGGAATGGCTTGATGAGTTCAGCACCTTCTCCATCTACCAGGTACTTCCGAAGATTATCGAGCTGTGGGGGCTGAATGTCCAGACGGATGTGGAGTCTAAAAAAACTTCACGCAACAGATCGGCCGATGACCACACCCTTGTTTCTGCTTCGCTGCGTACAGCTCGGCATCTCCATCCGAGACCTTGACCTTCTCACGATCGGTATGGTGAATGACATGTACACAGAAAGCGGCAATGATGAGTACAAAGGCTATGCGCAGATCGCTACACAGATGGATTTTGATGCATTTTAGCAGAATTTATGTGTCTTATATAATGACAGTGTATTGACATTAGAGGTGCATTTGAGTATACTATACTTGAATGGAGGTGTTCTGTATGGCAACAACTAATTTAAATATTCGTACAGACAAGGCAATCAAGGACCAGGCGGAGGAAATCTTCAATGAGCTTGGTCTGAATATGACAACTGCTATAAATATATTCCTGAGAACCGCTATCCGTGAGCATGGTATTCCTTTTGAATTAAAACTGGAAGTACCAAATGATACGACAGCCGCTGCCATTGAGGATGGCAAAAAAATGATGAAGGATCCTTCTGCTCCGCGTTATTCCAGTATGGATGCGCTCAAGGCAGCTCTCGACGTATGAAATACGACATTCAGTTTACCAATCAGTTTAAAAAGGATTTGAAGCTTGCCAAAAAGCAAAATAAAAATCTTGATAAGCTGTTTGAGGTAATCGATATTCTGGCGAATGGCGGTACGCTGGATGCAAAATACAGGGATCATGACCTTACAGGAAACTATAAAGGCACGCGTGAGTGTCACATCGAACCGGACTGGCTACTTATTTATGAGATTTGTGGAGATGTTCTTGTTTTGATGCTTTATCGCCTTGGTTCACATTCTGAGCTGTTTAAGAAATAATCCCAAAATCGGAAGTTAACAAAGGAGTACGAATAAATGAAAAAAGCAGCTATTTCTTCCATTATTGCTATTATCTTGGGATACCTTGGCACAGTATTTGGAGCCGAAATAATGAATTGGCCTCAGCTCGGTCCAATTCTTTCAATTGTTGTAATGGGGGCTGCAATCATTACCTCTTTGGAAAATGACAAATAATTGCATGGCAGCTTCCAATTTGTAAATCTCAATAGAATAGCAGTTTATTAGCATCGGTCGGAGAAATCTGATCGGTGCTTTCTTTATGCTCGGCAGAAATGCCGGGCAATTTTTATGCCCATTTTTCAGAGATGAGGTGCGTTATGGCGGGAAGTAGAATTAAGGGTATCACGGTCGAGATCGGTGGCGATACTACCAAGCTTCAGAGTGCCTTAAAGGGTGTCAATTCAGAAATCAAGAATACACAGAGTCAGCTCAAGGATGTCGAAAAGCTCCTGAAACTGGATCCAGGCAACACCGAGCTGCTTGCGCAGAAGCAGAAGCTCCTCTCCAGTGCCGTCAGTGAAACAAAGGAAAAGCTCGCTACTCTCAAGACTGCTGCAGAACAGGCACTTGCGAATGGTGACATCTCAAAGGAGCAGTATGATGCCCTTCAGAGGGAGATCATCGAAACGGAAGAAGATCTCAAAAAGCTGGAAACTCAGGCAAATCAGTCTGCCACTGCTTTGCAGATGATTGCTACAGCTGGTGAAAACCTGAAGTCTGCAGGCGATAAGGTTTCCTCCGCCGGTAAAAAACTCCTTCCTGCCTCTGCTGCAGTTACAGCTCTTGGCGTTGCTGCTGTAAAAACAGCCTCCGATTTCGATTCTTCTATGAGCCAGGTAGCCGCCGTGTCTGGTGCAACTGGAGAGGACTTCGACAAGCTCCGCACAAATTCTCGTGAGATGGGTGCGAAGACCAAATTCTCTGCATCCGAGACTGCGGATGCTATGAACTACACATGGCGGCAGCTCCTCCTCCATAGCCTTCCACCCTGTCATCTTATCTTTTCATAGAAGAAACTATTGATTATATTGGCAACTCACAATCTTTTATCCAAAATCGCAGCTCCATAACAGTCACAGCAATTTTATATTTTACTTCGATTTCAACTTTTTCTGGTGGATTGACTAAAAGCCTGTCAATATCATTTTCCTCAACACCAGCCATTTTTGCTATCGTTAGCTTGGATATGCCATGATAGGAAACAAGCACTTCCAAAAAACCGCTTAATTGCTTATCCTTATCTTCAATCGCTCCAAAATACAGAAATCCTACTTCTATTTAAAATTCTGAATTATGAACTCAATTCCGTTACCAGTGAAGAATATCTTTTTGTCCGGTTCTTTATATCCTCCTCACTGACACCATAATAACAATATAAATCTCTGGCTATTTTCTTAAACCTTTTTATGACCGACTTATTTCCAGAGTAAGATATTCCAAATATATTCCAGGTATAATCTACCTCTATTTCCATTAAATCCTCACCAATTTTTATTTCATATAAATGAAAATCCATGGGAATTACATTATCAGGCATTTGGTCAATCAATTTATTTCTAATTTCCATTTCATTCAAAAAATTTTTAACAGATTCTTCATTATGAAAATCTGGTTTTGGAATATCCTTCCTTTGGCCCAAAAGTTCTGGTTTATGCTGCATAATCAAACTAGCTTTTAGATTTTTCTGTCGTTCTATCCAATTTGTTGCGGCAGGATTGATTTCCATTAAATCATAATGATCCTTTGCGTATTGCACCACTTCCGCAAGGGTATGCGGGTTGACCGCTATTCTCTTTTCTATCCTTTTTCGTCTGGATTGATAGATAGCATTTCGGATTCTAATCTTTAGAGATTGCTTTTGAGCTTCTCCAAATATAAAAACACTTGTGGGACCATCTTCACCATTTATTATGGAAACTTGATTGATACTTTTATTTTTCATAAGTGCCCTCTACTCACAAATCCCGATTATATCGGTGATTCACAATCTTTTAGCCAAAATCGCAATTCCATAACAGTCACAGCAATTTTATATTTTACTTCGATTTCATCTTTTTCTGGTGGATTGGCTAAAAGCCTGTCAATATCATTTTCCTCAACACCAGCCATTTTTGCTATCGTTAGCTTGGATATGCCATAATAGGAAACAAGCAGTTCCAACCAATGCACCAATTTGATATTTCCCTTTTACCGAATCCTTTTATGCCTTAACATCACAACTTCCTCCGATAGATGGAGCTGTACCTACTGCCTGTGCTACAACATTCTCTGTAATGCTTTTCATATCCGTACCAATTGCAAATATTGTGCGTCTATCTTCCTGAATTTTCTTCATCTGCTCTTTTCTTTCAGCTCTCCGTTCCGCAAGTTTTTGTTCATTTTCTTTCTTTTTCTCGATTTTTCTATCTTCATAAGCCCTTTTTTGTTCTTCGCTTGGTCCTGTAATAACCATGGAGCCCATATTACCATCCTTATCTATCCATATCTGACGATACTTAACTTCACTACCAGTCATTGATTTAATCATTGAGTCAGCCCATCTATCTAATGCTGGAATTTTTGACAACATATTTTCATATTTTGTGGCAACCTCTGGATTACTCATCATCCTATTTAAAATCTCAGGAGCAATCCTCACATCCGTTTTTCCTGTACGATTAGCTGTTTTTACATTTTTATCCGAACTTCCTGCCACAATATCTATTTGAGGATTTTTTTCCTGCAATTTTTTTACATAATCTTCCTGACTCTCTTCTGTTTTGCCCACCAGTGAATTTTCCTTTGTTTTTTGAATATCACAAGCTGCCTTTTTAACCGTGTTCTTGTACCCTGATGCATAATACGATGTGTAACTGCTGTTATCGATACCTGTAATTGCCATAATCCTACCTCCCTGTTATTGAAACTTAAAATAATTTCTATTATATTGAACGACTTGGATATTTAATTTCCGTTGATGTAAATTCATCTTCTGCCGAAACATTGATATGCCCACTGCTGTCAATAGCATACTCTTTACCATAAACGGAAAACGTATCTCCTTCTTTATATCCGATTTCTATCCAGTTTATATCATTTAACTGTTTTATCTTTGCGTCAACATTTATGGTCTTTCCTGATTCCTGCAATAAATAAGTGTGTTTTCCTGCTCCCGCATCTATAGAAAAGAATCCCGGAGAAATCCCGACTTTCTCACAGACGGACAATACCTCCTCATTGCTGTAGAGATACCCCCACACACTCTTTCCCTGTGCCAGATCAGACAGGATATTGCCTGCCTTACACATTTCCCACTTATAATTTGTTCCTTTTTGATTTGTATTCTCTGCAAGCAACGATTCCGAGGCTGCCCAGCCTATTCTTCCATTATTGACCGTCCATGTATATTTACCGCCACTTGATGTTGTCCATGCATAATAACTTTTATTACTTAGTACCAGAGAATTATTCGCAGCACAAATGCCTGACATGGTGCTTGTATTCATTTTCGGTACTGCATAATTAGGTACTACCTGTCTGCTCCCATTAAGGTCAAAGGAAATAACCCCGTACTCCTTAAAATCAGAATTATATCCACAGGAAACATTCTCCCCAAAATTGATTGCATCCAAAATAGCACTTGAATTATTATAGTTTGCAAAATAATAAGCCAATTCACTGTTAGAAATATTCGCATTTTTATCTATCAGTGCAGCTATTGATTGCTTTGAAAAGCCTCGTGCAGCATCAGAAATACTTAAACTGTCCTGTTTTTTATTATTTCCTGCTCCAAGCAACATCTGTATTGCTTTTTGGTGTATTCCTGCCTCTGCCTGCTTTGAATATGTCAACAGCTGGTTTACTGTGTTTACATCTGTTACTGTCTTCATAATTATTCTCCAAACCCTTTTTCAACATTAAACGCCAAACATATGCTGCAATTTGTCCAGC
>OHEN01000470.1_pt1 | contig 20797 bp, 17 predicted proteins | sample 1567291 | NCBI WGS metagenome assembly OHEN01 (sample SAMEA3879592, study PRJEB24766) | human gut metagenome | biome: human-associated habitat; feature: feces | place: USA | collected 1985/1987
CATACACGAACACCCCGTCTTGGGCAAATGCCGTGTTCAACGCCACCAATCCATCCGCATCCGCCGATTTCGTGTACTGGTTATAATGTTGTTCAAATAACTCCTTGTATTTCACGCTAGCCTCTGCAATGCTGCAAATTACCACGCCTTCAGGTATTTCCGGCATTGCATTCTCCTGCACGAACCAACCGTTGATCGTCAAAATCAGATTGGTATCCAGATTCGGCACGTGACATTTGAATATCTCGCCTACTTCAACCTCTTGCTTGATATACTTCAGCACCACCCTATAATCCCGGTCAAATACCGGTAAGGTATCCGCATAAAGATAATCCTCCGTTTTATAGGGGATTCCTCCCAAAGCTTCGAAACGTTGAAAAGCCTCCTCCCGGTGTCGGTTCATCACGTCACCGCATCCTTCTTGCAGTAAACGTTGTCCCTCCCGAAACAGAGTCGCAAAATCATTATTTATCTTTTCTAATCTTTCCATCTTCTATTACTTACCGGACTCAACTTCCTGTTTAATCCAATCATAACCATATTTCTCTAGCTCCAGCACTAGCTCTTTGCCAGCCGTTTTCACGATACGACCGTCATACAACACGTGTACGACATCCGGCACAATATAATCCAGCAAACGCTGGTAGTGAGTGATCACGATAGTAGAATTATCCGGACGTTTCAGTTTGTTTACCCCACTAGCAACAATACGTAATGCATCAATGTCCAAACCGGAATCTGTTTCATCTAGAATAGCCAGTTTCGGTTCCAACACCGCCATCTGGAATATTTCGTTCTTTTTCTTCTCTCCACCGGAAAAACCTTCATTCAGAGAACGGTTCAACAAACGACTGTCGATGTTGACCATCTCCATCTTCTCCCGGATCATTTTTAAGAATTCGCTTGCCGGATAAGGAGGTAATCCCTTGTACTTACGTTTCTCGTTTACCGCTGTCTTCAGAAAATTAACCGTACTCACCCCCGGAATCTCTACCGGATACTGGAAACTCAAGAAAATCCCTTCCCGTGCCCGGTCTTCTGCCGGAAGGTCCAACAGGTTCTTCCCATTAAACCAAACCTCTCCCTCCGTCACCTCGAAACACTCCCGTCCTGTAAGTACAGCTGACAAAGTACTCTTTCCAGCCCCATTCGGCCCCATAATTGCGTGAACTTCTCCGGCATTCACCTCCAAATCAATCCCTTTCAAGATTTCTTTTCCGTCTATCGCGGCGTGTAAGTTTTTTATCTTTAGTAAACCCATTTCATTTTAGATTTTAAATTTTAGATTTTAGATTTCAACCACTCGAACCATCTCTACTCCAAAATCATAAATCGTAATTCATAAATCGTAAATCTATAAACTTTTAGTCTTTATCCCTTAACTTTTAGTTTTCTTATCCAACGCTCCCCGCTAAACTAATTTGCAACAATTTCTGAGCCTCAACGGCAAATTCCATTGGCATCTTGTTGATCACATCTCCGGCATACCCCTTAATGATCAAACCGATAGCATCTTCTGTTGAAATTCCTCGCTGGTTGCAATAGAATATCTGGTCTTCCCCGATTTTAGAAGTCGTTGCTTCATGCTCTACCTGTGCCGTAGGGTTCGCCACTTCCAAGTAAGGGAACGTGTGAGCCCCGCATTTATCTCCCAAAAGCAAAGAGTCACATTGAGAGAAATTCCGAGCATTCTTACAGTTTTTCACCACCTTCACCCGTCCCCGGTAAGAGTTGGAACTATATCCCGCGGAAATACCTTTCGATACAATCCGACTACGGGTATTATTCCCGATATGAATCATCTTGGTCCCCGTGTCAGCCTGCTGGTAATTATTAGTTACAGCCACAGAGTAAAATTCGCTGACAGATCCATCTCCCTTCAATATCGTACTCGGGTATTTCCAAGTTATAGCCGAACCTGTCTCTACCTGAGCCCAAATCAATTTAGCATTCTCCCCTTTACAGATTCCTCGTTTCGTCACGAAATTATAGATACCGCCTTTCCCGTCCTTATCGCCCGGATACCAATTCTGCACGGTCGAATATTTCACTTCGGCACGATCATGCACTACAATTTCCACGATAGCTGCGTGCAATTGATTCTCATCACGCATAGGAGCCGTACAACCTTCGAGATAGCTCACATAGCTGTCGTCATCGGCAACAATCAATGTTCGTTCGAACTGTCCCGTATTAGCGGCGTTGATACGGAAATAGGTAGATAATTCCATAGGACACCGGACTCCTTTGGGGATATAAACGAACGAGCCGTCACTGAATACGGCCGAGTTAAGCGCTGCAAAAAAATTGTCCCGATACGAAACGACCGAGCCCAAATAACGTTTCACCAAATCGGGATAATCTTTCACCGCCTCGCTGAACGAGCAGAAAATCACACCCAATTCGGCCAGTTTTTCCCGGAAAGTCGTCCGCACCGACACACTATCCATCACCGCATCGACCGCTATACCCGACAGTTTCATTTGTTCTTCGAGCGAAATTCCCAGCTTGTCGAATGTCTTGCGTAGCTCAGGATCCACTTCATCGAGGCTTTTCGGAGCCTCTTTGGTCTTGGGAGCGGCATAATAACTGATAGCCTGATAGTCTATATCGGGAATATTCAAATGAGCCCAATGCGGCATTTCGAGCGTCTTCCAGTAAGCGTATGCTTTCAGACGGAATTCAAGTAACCATTCCGGCTCCTTTTTCTTCTCCGAAATATGGCGGATAATATCCTCGTTCAATCCGGTAGGAATAATATCTGTCTCTATATCGGTTACAAATCCGAATTTATAATCGTTAGTAGTAACGTCGTTTAATATTTCATTCGAATTATCCTGTTTCATTTTTAATCTGCTTTACAATTTTCACAACAGAGATACGGCTCGTTGCATATCGAATAAGGTATAAACAATCCCCTCGTCGGTTTGGTTTCCGAAACGAACTGCTCTTGTGCCATCGAAAAGAGCAACGGAGCTACACGCAATGTATATCCATAGAACTGTGACGAAGCCGTCTCTTTTTCCGGAATCAGTTTACCCTTAGGATCAATAATATGGACGAGATTAAGCACTATACTCAATATGACCAAATATTTGACGGCGCCGAACAAAGCCCCGGCCAATCTGTCGAGCCACCCCAATGCCACATGATGCGTAATGTGATGTATCAGCCTCATCAGTTGAACGCATATAATGTAAACGATAAGGAACAATAACGAATATGCGATAACCCGGCTTACACCCTCAGGCAAATCGAACATCTCCCTCAATAATGCAGAGAACGAACCTCCGAAAAACCGGGCGACGACCATACCTGCGATAAACCCGCCCAACGAACCTACCTGACGGATAACCCCTTTGATGAGTCCGTACAGAAAACCTATAACGGCGATCAATAGGATAGTAAAATCAACATAATTCATCTTTCACACTCCCGATTCTTAACCCTGCAAAATTACTTTTTTATTTTGAATACTCCGTATTTCCGTCTTATTATCCGTCAAAGGCGATAACAAAGGCTGCCCCGTACCTACGAGGCAGCCTCTCTATTCCCGAAAAACGTTTCTTTCTTAAAGCGTCTTTTTCACTTCTACCTCCTCATAAGCCTCTACGAGATCGCCTATCTTAACATCGTTGTAGTTCGTGATGTTCAATCCGCATTCAAATCCCGTAGTCACCTCTTTAACATCGTCTTTGAAGCGTTTCAGAGAGCCCAAATCTCCGCTATAAATCACGATACCGTCTCGTATCAAACGTATCTTGCTCGACCGTTTCAGCTTACCTTCTTTCACGATACAGCCGGCAACCGTACCGACTTTCGTGATATGATAAGTTTCCAAAACCTCGGCCGTACCCAATATCTCCTCTTTGATTTCGGGAGACAACATACCTTCCATAGCCGATTTAACCTCCTCGATAGCATCGTAGATGATCGAATAGAGGCGGATTTCGATCTCCTCCTTTTCGGCGAGCTTGCGTGCCGATGCCGACGGACGGACCTGGAAGCCGACGATGATGGCATTCGAGGCCGCCGCCAACAGAACGTCCGATTCCGAAATCTGACCGACGGCCGAGTGGATCACATTCACCTGCACGGTCTCCTTCGAGAGCTTGATCAGCGAACCCGACATAGCCTCAACCGAACCATCGACATCGCCTTTTACGATGATATTCAGCTCCTTGAACGATCCGATGGCGATGCGGCGTCCGATTTCGTCGAGCGTCACGTGCTTCTGGGTCATGATGCCCTGGATACGCTGGAGCTGCTCGCGTTTGTTGGCGATTTCACGGGCCGAGCGGTCGTCCTCCATGACGTTGAACGTGTCGCCTGCCTGGGGAGCACCGTTCAGACCGAGCACCTGTACCGGCGTCGAAGGGCCAGCTTCGGTCACTTTTTGGCCGTTTTCGTTGAACATCGCTTTCACACGGCCCGTGTGTATGCCCGAAAGCATTACGTCGCCTATGTGCAGCGTACCGTTTTGTACGAGCACCGTAGCTACGTAACCGCGGCCCTTGTCGAGTGTCGATTCGATGACGGCTCCCGAAGCGCGGCGGTTCGGATTGGCCTTCAGGTCGAGCATTTCGGCTTCGAGCAGCACTTTTTCGAGCAGTTTGTCGAGATTCAGGCCCTTTTTGGCCGAAACTTCCTGATCCTGGTATTTGCCGCCCCACGACTCCACGAGGTAGTTCATCTGCGAAAGCTGCTCCTTGATGTGGTCGGGGTTGGCTGCGGGTTTGTCGATCTTGTTGATGGCGAAAACCATCGGGACGCCTGCCGCCTGGGCGTGGTTGATCGCCTCGACGGTCTGGGGCATCACGTTGTCGTCCGCCGCTACGATGATGATCGCTACGTCGGTGATCTTGGCACCACGGGCGCGCATGGCGGTGAAAGCCTCGTGGCCGGGGGTGTCGAGGAACGTGATTTTCTGGCCGTTCAGCTCTACACTGTAAGCACCGATGTGCTGGGTGATACCGCCTGCCTCACCTTCGATGACGTTGGTTTTGCGGATGTTGTCCAGCAGCGAAGTCTTACCGTGATCGACGTGTCCCATGACGGTTACGATCGGCGGTCGCGGCACGAGGTCTTCCTCGCTGTCCTGTTCGTCGTCGCCGATGGCTTCCTGGATGTCCGCCGATACGAATTCGGTCTTGAAGCCGAACTCTTCGGCTACGACCACGAGCGCCTCGGCGTCGAGACGCTGGTTGATCGACACCATCAGGCCCAGGTTCATGCAGGCCGTGATGACCTCGGTCGCCGAAACGTTCATCATCGTAGCCAGCTCGGCTACGGTCACGAATTCGGTGACCTTCAGGATGGAGCGTTCCTGCTCTTCGCGCTGGAATTCTTCGTTCATGCGCTCGGCTACGGCTTCGCGTTTTTCCTTGCGGTATTTCGAACCTTTGCTCTTGGCGTTTTTCGACGTCAGGCGGGCCAGTGTATCTTTCACCTGCTTCGAAACCTCCTCGTCGCTGATTTCGGGACGAACGACGGGCTTCGGAGCTTTGAGTTTGTCCTTGCGGGTCTTCTTGTTCTCTCCCGGACGGGGTTGGTTGGATTGCGGGCCTTGTCCGCGGCTGGGCTGTGCGGCGGATTTACCGTTGCTGCCCGGCTTGGGGCCGCCTGCCGGCGTACGGGTCACGTCCACTTTCTCTTTACTCAAGCGTTTGCGTTTGTGGCGGTTGCCCGGTGTGAATCCCGATACGTCCATCGTGCCGAGTACCTGCGGGCCCGTGAGGGTCTGCACGGCGGGGCGGAAGATGTTGTCGCTCTTGGGCGCCGCTTCCGGTTCGGGTTTGGCTGCGGAAGCCGTTTCGGAGGCAGGTGCCGCTTCCGTTTTGGGGGCGGCCGGTTGCGGTGCCGGCTGCGGTTTCGGAGCCGCAGCCTCCGGTACGGGCTCTGCCGCCGGTTTGCTTACCGGTTTCGGAGCCGGTTTGGGCTTGGGCGAAAGATCTATTTTGCCCAGAATTTTGGGCTGGGGCAGTTCGTCCTTGACGCTGATGACGTTGCTTTTGATAATTACCTCCTGCTCCTCTTCGCGCGTCTGTTTCTGTGCCTCTTCGAGGGTGATCGTAGCCTGCTTCTGGGAGATTCGCTCCCGGATGCTTTCCCGTTCGTTGCCGGTAATTCGGCTCCCGCCGAATTCCTTCTCCAGAACGGCATAGACGTCCGGTTCCACCAGCGTATTGGGCGAACCGTCGGTTTTTATACCCTTCTTTTGCAGGAAGTCCGTGATGGTATTCAATCCCACCTTGAACTCCTTGGCAACCTGGATAAGTCTTAATTTTCTTTCGTTACTCATATATCGGTTTTAATTTTTGTGCGATGGGACGGATTACTCCTCGAATTCCGCTTTCAGTATCTCGACGACTTTCTGTGCCTGTTCCAGCTCCAGGTCGGCACGGGCGGCGATCTCTTCGACGGGCAGTTCCAGCACGCTCTTGGCCGTGTCGCAGCCGCAGGCTTTCAGGGCGTCGATCACCCAGCCGTCGATCTCGTCGGCAAATTCGGTGAGTGCAACGTCTTCCTCCTCGATTTCGCGGTAAACATCGATATCGTAGCCGGTCAGCATCTTCGAAAGCCGGATGTTCAGGCCGCCCTTGCCGATGGCCAGCGATACCTGGTCGGGCTTGAGATAGACCGAAGCTGTCTTCTTCTCCTCGTCGATGGTGATGCTCGAAATCTTCGCGGGGTTCAGGGCACGCTGGATCATTAACTGCGGGTTGGTCGTGTAGTTTACCACGTCGATATTTTCATTGCGCAGCTCCTTGACGATCGAGTAGATGCGCGATCCCTTCATGCCGACGCAGGCACCGACCGGATCGATGCGTTCGTCGTAGGATTCGACGGCTACCTTGGCACGCTCGCCGGGGATGCGGACGATCTTCTTGAGGGTGATCAGACCGTCGAAAATTTCGGGGACCTCCTGCTCGAAGAGCCGTTCGAGGAACTGGTTGGCCGTGCGCGAAAGGATGATGCGCGGCTGGTTGTTGTTCATCTCGACGCTCTTGACGATCGCCTTGATCGTGTCGCCCTTGCGGTAATAGTCGTTGGGAATCTGCTCGGTCTTGGGCAGGATCAGCTCGTTGCCCTCGTCGTCGAGGATCAGCACCTCTTTCTTCCATACCTGATATACCTCGCCGGTGATGATCTCGCCGACCTTCTCCGAATATTTTTCGTAAAGGTTGGCCTTCTCCAGATCGAGGATGCGCGAAGCGAGATTCTGACGCAGCGACAGCACGGCCCGACGTCCGAACGATTCAAGTTTGATCGGATCGACGTATTCGTCGCCCACTTCGTAGGTCGGATCGATGGCCTTAACCTCCGATACGGCGATTTGCATGTTCGGATTCTCCACCGCGCCGTCCTCCACGACCGTACGGTTTCGCCAGATCTCCAGGTCGCCCTTTTCCGGGTTGATGATCACGTCGAAATTCTCGTCCGTCTCGAACTGCTTCTGAAGCGCGTGGCGGAAAACGTCCTCGAGGACTCCGATCATCGTGGCCTTGTCGATGTTTTTAAGCTCCTTGAACTCTGCGAAATTGCTGATAAGATTAAGATTATCCATTGGTTTTTTATCTTGTTTATTTTTGAATTTCCACTATTTGAAATCGAGGTATTCCTTCGTGTATTTGATCTCTGAGAAAGGGTAGCGGCGCGTAACCCGCACCGTCTGTTTCCGCTTTTTACCCTCTACGGCCTGCTTCTCCTCGTAGGAGAGGGTGAGTCCCTCCTGGTCCGCCTCGTCGAGCGTCGCCAGAATCTTCACGCCGCTTTTGAGCAGCACTTCGACCGGCTTGCCGATCAGTTTGCGGTATTGGCGGAGGTGCTTGAGTTCCGAGCCGATGCCTGCCGAAGCTACCGTGAGAGAGAAATCCTCCGTGTCGCGGTCGAATTCGGCCTCGATCGCGCGGCTCAGCTCCACGCAGGTTTCGATACCTACCGAGGTGTCGCTGTCGATCAGCAGTTCCACTTCGTTGGCGGGCGAACAGGTGCAATCCACTACGAACAGGTCGGTGCCGACGAGTTTGGCATTGGCTATTTCGGTGATTTTCGTACAATCGATCATATTTGCTGATGTTATCAATAAAGTCGTTTTTCGGTGCGGGCGGTCCGTGCAAATCCGGACCTCTGTCCTTCCCCGGCGAAAACTTGAAGTTCGTTCAGTCGTTTTTGCGGCCGGCCCGGAGGCGTTCGGCTTTTTGACGAAAATGTAGGGAATCGTCGCTTCCCGTTCGTTTTCATCGTCTTGCGTCCTGCGTTTTCTTCGAACATTGCATCGCAAGGAGCACTATTCGCGCCCGAATCTTGTCCCTGTTGTAGCAGGAGCTGTAATCGGGTCCCCGCATGGCCCGCAACTGCCGGTTTCTCCCGACGGAATGGGCATGCGAGGGCATGCGGGTCGAGAAAATCGTGCGGATGATTCGCCGGTCGGGAGCGGTGAATATATCTACGAAATAAGGGGACTTGCTCGTCCCCTTACCTCTTTATACCCGTTTACGCTACAAATATAGCGAATGTTTTCCTATTTTCAAACCTTTGTGTTGAAAAATTATTCGTCTTTTTCGTTGCTCGGAGAGTAGGGCTTGATAATGCCGCGCTGCGATTCGCGGATGAACCGGATGAGTCGGTCGCGTTCGGGACTTTGCGGAATCTGTTTTTCGACCTCCTCACAGCCGTTCAGGTAGTTCAGGCCGCTTTGGAAGAGGATGCGGCAGGCGTCGTGAATTTGTGAGATCGTTTCCGGCGTGAATCCGCGGCGGCTCAGACCGACGCGATTGACGCAGGCGAAACGTACCGGATCGTTGTTGCTGACGGTGATGAAGGGGGGAATGTCCTTGCCCACCAGCGCGCCGCCCTGAATCATCGTGTGCTCTCCGATGCGGGTCCACTGATGTACGGCTACGTGGCCGCCGATAACGGCCCAATCGCCGACTTCGACCTCTCCGGCGAGCGATACGCGGTTGGCCATGACGCAGTGGCTGCCTACCACGTCGTCGTGGGCGATATGCACGTAAGCCATAATCAGGTTGTGGCTGCCGACGACGGTCTTGCCCCGGGAGGCGGTGCCCCGGCTGATGGTGACGCATTCGCGGATTTCGTTGTAGTCGCCGATTTCGGCCGTCGTTTTTTCACCGACGAACTTCAGGTCCTGCGGGGTGCAGGCGATCGATGCGGCCGTATGGATCTTGCAGCCTTTGCCGATGCGGGCTCCGTCGTGGATCACGGCCCCGGGGCCGATCCAGCAGTCGTCGCCGATCACCACATCGCCGGCGATGTAGGCGAAAGGCTCCACCGTTACGTTCTTTCCGAGTTTCGCGTCGGGATGGATGTATGCCTGGTTGCTTATCATGTGCGGTTACTCTTTATTTTTAACGATCTGGGCCATCATCGTGGCTTCGCAGGCGAGCGTTTCGCCGACGAAGGCCTTGCCTTCGACTACGGCTACGCCTCGTCGGATGGGCTCCAGCAGTTGAACTTCGAAATGAAGGGTGTCGCCCGGAACCACCTTGCGCTTGAATTTTACGCCGTCGATCTTCATGAAATAGGTCGAGTAGTGCTCCGGATCAGGAATACTGCGTAATACCAGCATACCGCAACATTGCGCCATCGCTTCGACGATCAGCACACCCGGCATGACCGGCTCTTCGGGGAAATGTCCCACGAAGAACGGCTCGTTCATCGTGACGTTCTTGATGCCGGCTACCGTCGTGTCGTCGATGTAGAAGATGCGGTCCACCAGCAGGAACGGCGGACGGTGGGGCAGCATCCGCCGTATATCGTTGATGTCATAGACGGGCGGTTTGCGGCAGTCGTATTGGAAACGGGGCTTTTCGCCTTCGCGGCGGATGGTCCGTTTTACCTGTTTCATAAACTCCGTGTTGGCGAAATGGCCGGGACGAGTGGCCCATACGCGGCCCTTGATGCGTTTGCCCAGCAAGGCGAAGTCGCCCAGCAGGTCGAGGAGCTTGTGGCGGGCCAATTCGTTGTTGAAACGGAGCTCCAGGTTGTTCAGGTAGCCGCCCGTGATGCGGATATCCTGTTTGTTGAAAATTTTCTTGAGATGTTCGAGCTGATCGTCCGGGACGGGATTCTCCACGACGACGATCGCGTTGTCCAGGTCGCCGCCCTTGATCAGGTTCATCTTCATCAGAGGTTCCAGATCGTGCAGGAAGACAAAGGTGCGGCAGGGGGCGATCTTCGCGGCGTAATCGTCTTCGGGGTCGAATGTCGCATACTGGTTGCCGATCACCTTGGAGTTGTAGTCCACGTGCAGCGATACGGAAAATTCGTCGTCGGGGTAAAGGATGATGGCCACGCCTTTTTCCGGAATCGTATAGACCATTTTTTCGGTGACGTGGTAGTAGGTGCGTTCGGCTTCCTGATGTTGCAGGCCGGTTTCGACGATTGTTTTCGCATATTCTTTGGCCGAACCGTCCATGATCGGAGTTTCACCGGCATCGACATCGATCGTGGCGTTGTCCACGCCCAGGGTCCAGAGGGCCGACATGATATGTTCGATGGTCGCAACGCGTGCGCCATCCTTTTCGATGGTCGTACCCCGCGAGGTATCCGTGACATAGTCGCACAGGGCCGGAATTTCGGGTTTGCCTTCCAGGTCGATGCGGCGGAAAACGATGCCGCTGTTCTCCGGGGCGGGATGTACCGTCATCGTCACTTTGACGCCGGTGTGGAGGCCTGTACCTGAAAACGAGATCGGGGCTTTGAGGGTTTGTTGTTTGGCAGCCATAATCTGAATTTATTCAAATCGCAACATACATTCCCGCTGACTGCCGGGTCCCGACGTGTGTGGGGCCGACCGTCATTTTCGGAAATGTTTATCGCATTATTTGCGCGCAAATATAGGAAATATTATTCAAAAATCGTATTTTTGCCTAAATTATTGATAAACCGAAATTCCGTGGCATCACCCGACAGAACTCCTCGTCCTCCGAAATTGCAGCTTCCCTTCGAGCAGAAAAAAACCGATGCGGGAGAATGGGCTTACGACCATCGGATCGGATTGTGTGTCACGTTGATTGCCTATTTGGTGCTTGCGATCGCCTTTATGGTGGGAAAAATCGTCGTGGGGGCCAAACCTTCCGTGCAAGGCATAATCATTGATACGAAAACTTTAGCGGAGCTCGAGGCGGAGAAGATGCGTCTTGAACAGGAGGTACGGGCTCGCCAACAGGCGCAGGAAGGCGGCGATTGGCGGGATGTGCGCAACCAGTATTCCAACGAGAATGCGCTCGAGGAGCGGTCGCGTGACGACCGTGGCTCGATGTCCTCGTCGCTGAAAGAATCCGCCGAAGCGGTCGGCGAACGGATGCAGGCCAACCGGGACGCTTACGAGCAGGGATTGGCCGAGGAGCGTGCGATTCGGGAGCGTATGGGGCGCAGCGGCAAGGACGATCGGACACAGGACAGCCGGGCCAAGGGACGGGTCACGGTTTCCTTTTCGCTGACCGATCCCGTGCGGACGCGCCGTTATCTGGAGGTGCCGGCCTATCAGTGCGAGGGAGGCGGCGAAGTGGTCGTCGGTATTACGGTCAATCCCTCGGGAGAGGTCGTTGCTGCAAAAGTGGCCTCCGGAGGCGATGACTGTATGCGGGAGGCTGCGCTGGAAGCTGCACGCAACTCGCTTTTCAATATCGATGATTCGGCGCCTGCCCGACAGTCGGGAACGATTACTTACCTATTCATTCCTCAATAGGGTGCGGTGCCTGTCAGCGATTGTACGCGACAGGCATTTTTTTGTAAATTTATATAAGGATTTCCTATGCATAATATCATTACGACCGAAAACATTCTGTTGATCGGAGCCTTGCTTCTTTTCGTCGCTGTAATGGCCGGCAAGGCGGCCTATCGTTTCGGCGCCCCGGCCTTGCTCTTTTTTCTGGGGGTCGGTATGCTGTTCGGCATCAATTTCATTTCGTTCCATTCCGTCGAAGCGACCCAGTTCGTAGGTATGATCGCTCTTTGTATCATCCTTTTCACGGGCGGTATGGATACCAAGTTTTCGGAAATACGACCGGTGATCGGACCGGGTATCGTACTGGCGACCGCCGGAGTCGTCATGACGGCGGTGATCGTAGCGGGTTTCGTCACGCTCATTGCCCCATGGGTCGGGCTGGCCGTATCGTTTCCTGCGGCGCTGCTGCTGGCCGCGACGATGTCTTCGACGGATTCGGCTTCGGTTTTCTCCATCCTGCGAAGCAAGAAACAGGGGTTGAACGAGAACCTGCGCCCTCTGCTGGAGCTGGAGAGCGGTTCGAACGACCCGATGGCGTACGTGCTGACCATTGTGCTGATCGGCGTATTGTCCGGCGGCGCAGAAGCCGTGAGCGTACCGATGAGTATCGTAAAGTTCGTCATTCAGATGGTGCTCGGCGGTCTGATGGGCTACGCTATCGGCCGGATCGGTGTATGGACAATCAATCGGATCAATTTGAGCAATCATTCGCTCTATCCGGTGCTTTTGCTCGCTTTCGTTTTCTTTACCTTCTCGTTTACCGACCTGATTGGCGGGAACGGATACTTGGCTGTTTACCTGGCAGGATTGGTGTTGGGTAATAACCAGTTGACGCAGAAACGTTCGCTGACGATCTTCTTCGACGGCTTCACCTGGCTGGTACAGATCGTGATGTTTCTTACGCTGGGTCTTCTCGTCAACCTCGACGAACTCTTGCAGCCCGACGTGCTGATGCTGGGCTGTCTGGTAGGAGCCTTCATGATGTTCATTGCGCGTCCCGTCACGGTGTTCGCCTGTATGGCTCCTTTCCGCAAGTTTACGACCAAAGCCCGTCTTTATGTTTCCTGGGTCGGTCTGCGCGGTGCTGTGCCAATTATTTTTGCGACCTATCCTTTGCTGGCCGGTACGGAGGGAGCGCGGTTGTTGTTCAATGTGGTTTTTCTGGTGACGATTCTTTCGCTGCTGGTGCAGGGTACGACCGTAAGTTGGATGGCGAATCTGCTCGGGCTTGGGTATGCCGAAAAGAGTCCTGCCTTCGGGGTCGATGTCCACGAAGATATTCCGTCGATATTTACCGAGGTCCTTGTCAATGAATCGATGCTTCAGGGGGGCGCTACGCTCAAGGAGATCAACCTGCCGGAGAATACGCTGGTGATGATGGTCTATCGTGACGGAGATTATTTCGTTCCACAGGGCAATACCGAACTGAAGGTCGGTGACAAGCTCTTGGTTATTTCAGACCGGGGCGAGGAGCTGGAGTCCACCTATAAGGATATGGGAGTCGATGAAGTGCTGAAACTTTGAGATATTTCCTGCAGATCGGTTCTCTCTGTTATCGAAACAAAAAAGCTGTCGTTTTCGACAGCTTTTTTGTTTCGAATATATCTTGAAGATTAGATCTCCCAAGTAGCGCCCGAGTGGAGCAGGTCGTCCACGCAGTGGATCTTGCTCTGGGCTTTCACCTCTTCCACCTGCTTTTCAACGGCCTGATCGTAAACGATTTCGTCCTCGACCGAACGGATTACACCGAGTGCGACCGGATAGTCGGGATATTTCATTGCGGCCAGCATCGAGTGCAGCGTCGTGTCTTTGGTGTGGGCGTCGTGCGTCAGGATCTTGTCCAGCGTATAGCCGTCCTGTCCGACCGTTACGACTTTCAGGCGCATATCCTCGAACACCAGACCTTTTTCGTTGTTGGCGCCGAAGAGCATCTTCTCGCCGTGGCGCAGCGTGATGGTGTGCTCCTGGCGGGTAGCCTTGTCTCCGGCGAAAGCCGCATGGGTCTTGTCGTTGAAGATCACGCAGTTTTGCAGAACTTCGGTGACCGACATACCCTGATGTTTCGCCGCTGCGATCAGACACTCTTTGGTCAGATTCACCTCCATGTCGATCGAACGGGCGAAGAAGGTGCCTTTCGCGCCGATCACCAGTTCGCCGGGGTTGAACGGCTTTTCGACCGTACCGTAGGGCGAGGTCTTGGTGATTTTGCCCAGCTTCGAGGTCGGCGAGTACTGACCTTTGGTCAGACCGTAGATCTCGTTGTTGAACAGGATCGCGTTGAGGTTGATGTTGCGGCGGATCGCGTGGATGAAGTGGTTGCCGCCGATGGCCAGCGAGTCGCCGTCGCCCGAGGTAACCCAAACGTTCAGACGCGGATTCGCAGTCTTCACACCCGTAGCGATGGCATTGGCGCGTCCGTGTACGGAGTGGAAGCCGAAGGTCTTCATATAGTAAATGAAGCGCGACGAGCAGCCGATGCCCGAGATGAACGTGAAGAGGTTGTGCGGCGTATCGGTCTGGTCGGCAATTTCGGGCAGGGCCCGCTGTACGGCATTCAGAATTGCGTGGTCACCGCAGCCGGGACACCATCTTACTTCCTGGTCGCTTTTGAAGTCTGCCGGAGTATATTTGTAATCTGCCATGGCTTTATTTCAGTAAAGAGTGAAACTTGTTCGTGAGCTCGGTCACCGTGAACGGCTGGCCTTCGCACTTGTTGTACTGTTCGTAGTCGAATTGCTGCAATTTGCCGCGCAGGTAGTTGGCGAACTGTCCTTCGTTGAGCTCGCAAACCACGATCTTCTTGAAGCGCTTGAAGATGTCGGCGACGCCGTGCGGCAGCGGGTTGATGTAGTTGAAGTGGCAGAGCGAAACTTTCTTGCCTTCGGCACGCATTTTATCGACGGCATTCTGCAGGTGTCCGCGTGTACCGCCCCAACCTACTACGAGCAGATCGCCTTCCGGGTCGCCGTAAACCGTCTGGTGCGGGATGTAGTCGGCGATCTTGGCGATTTTCGCGGCACGCAGGTTCGTCATTTCCTGGTGATTCTGTGGGTCGATCGAGATACTGCCTTTCAGCTTGTCTTTCTCCAGTCCGCCTACACGGTGCTCCAGACCTGCTTTGCCGGGGAATGCCCAACTGCGTGCCAGCTTCTCGTTGCGGGCGTAGGGCATGAAAGGGCCTCCGTCCTCGGTTTTGTCGATGATCGGCGGGTTGATGGTCGGGTAATCCTTCATCGAAGGGATCTTCCACGGTTCGGAACCGTTGGCGATGAATCCGTCCGAGAGAAGCACTACCGGCGTCATGTGCTCCATGGCGATACGACCGGCCTCGAATGCGTAGTGGAAGCAGTCGCTCGGCATCGAGGCGGCGATGACCGCTACCGGGCTTTCTCCGTTGCGGCCGTAGAGGGCCTGCTGAAGGTCGCTCTGCTCGGTCTTGGTCGGAAGACCCGTCGAGGGGCCGCCGCGCTGTACGTCCACGACTACCAGCGGAAGCTCGGTCATCACGGCCAGACCCAATGCCTCGCTCTTGAGCGAAAGACCGGGACCCGACGTGGTCGTCACGGCGAAGTTACCGGCGAACGAAGCACCGATGGCCGTACAGATACCCGCGATTTCGTCTTCGGCCTGTACGGTTTTCACACCGAGGTCCTTACGTTTGGCGAGTTCCTCGAGAATGACGGTAGCCGGAGTGATGGGGTACGAACCGCAGAAGAGGGGCAGACCGCTCTTCTCGGATGCGGCGCAAAGACCCCATGCCGTTGCGACGTTACCGCTGATCGACCGGTAAGTGCCTTTCTCCATCTGGCCCGATGCGACGGTATATGTATTGGCGAACTGATGCGTGTTGGCGGCATAGTTGTAACCGGCGTCGATAGCGCGTTTGTTGGCTTCGGCTATAGCCGGATTTTTCTTCGCAAATTTTGAATCGAGGTAGTGTTTCGCATGATCCTCTGGACGGTTGTAGAGGTAGAAGCAGATACCCAGTGCGAACATGTTTTTGCACTTGACCATCGCTTTGTTGTCCAGACCGGAATCCGCCAAAGCCGCCTTGGTCATCTCCGTAATGTTCGGAACGACTACGTTGAAATCTTCCAGGTTCAGCTCCCGGATCGGGTCGAGCGTTGCGAAACCCGCTTTCCGAAGGTGCTCTTCGGTAATGGAGTCCTCGTCGAGGATTACCGTTGCACCCGGCTTGAGCCATTTGCGGTTCGCCTTCAGTGCCGCAGGGTTCATTGCGATCAGTACGTCGCAGAAGTCGCCCGGGTTGAGCTGTCTTTTGGCTCCGAAGTGCACCTGGAATCCGGATACACCCGCTACGGTACCTTGCGGGGCGCGGATTTCGGCGGGATAGTCGGGGAATGTCGAGATTCCGTTGCCGAGCAAGGCTGAAGTGTCGGAAAAGAGCGTGCCAGTAAGCTGCATGCCGTCACCGGAGTCGCCCGAAAAGCGGATCACGACATCTTGCAGCTCTTGTACCTTGTTTTCATTCATTGCTGTATGTGAATTAGTAATATAATAAGGTTGCTTTATTGGGTCGTTTTCTGTGTCCGGCACGGTTTCGATCGATTCGACCCTGCCTTCCTTTGTCGAAAACATTATAATATAATGCCACAAATATAGGAAATATATTCCGGATAAAACTCACAAATCGTAATTAAAAAAATATTGTTTGGTTAAAACTTTGCTTTTTTTGTGCTTTTTGTAATTATAAATAGGAAGAAATCCCGGCTGCGGGCATCGCAACCGGAACATTTGGAACGCTGCACCGAAATCCGGTTTCGGGTACGGCCCGTAACGGCTCGCGCGATTTCGTGCTACCGGATCGAATTCATCCGGATACTGGCCTTGACCAGGGCGAGGGCCCGGATGCGGTCCACGGCCACCTCTTTGTCGGCGTGATGGGGGTTCTGACTGACGAGTTTCACGTACCCTTCCCGCTCGGATTTTTGGATGTATTTGACCGTGATGTACTCTTCGCCGTCGATGTCGATCGAGAGCAGGTACATGTCGCCCCAGAAGATGTCGCCGATATCCTTGAGCTGTTTGTAAAGTACGATGTCGCCGCTTTTGAGCAGCGGGTACATCGAGTCGCCCACGATATAGATGGCACCGTCGCACTTGGGCAGGTTGGGGATGTGGATGAAATTGACGGGCCGCGTCTGCGCGTGATCGGCGAAGAGCGGCACCAGGCCCGCCGTCCCTTCTATGGAGTAGAGGGGGACGCTTTGCAGCGGCAGCGTGTTGTCCGTGCGGTGCATGTAGGCGGTCAGATCGGGTTCGGCATTGAACATTTCCCCTTCTCCGCTGTCGAGCCAGTCCGGATTGACATTCAATTCTTGAACCAGGATGTTCTTGTTCCGGGACGAGAGCGCCGCCTTGCCCGTTTCGATCATCGAAAGGGCGGCCTTTCCGATGCCTAATCGTTGAGCTAACTGCTCTTGTGTCAGACCTATTGTCTTTCTCAATAGTTTTAAGCGATCCCCCGTCATATCGTATCAAAATTTTTTATGGTAAATATTTTGATTCTCTTGTATTAAATTCAAAAATTGAACTTATCTTTGTCTTGCAAAGTTAAACGATTTATTTTGTTTATGCAAAATTTTTATTGAACTAAATTCTTTTACGATGACCTATCCAATTATTCCGGAGTTATACGGTATCGTCGCTCGCAAGCTGTTGGATGAAATCGGGGAGAAGAGTTTCTATTCCGGTTCGTTTTTATTCGACTACGGTTCGAAAGAGTGTCGTTTCGTCGCCTCGATCGTAATCTATCGTTCGAAGGAGTGTCTGCCCGAAGGCGACGCCGATCGAATCGACGACCTGGTTCCCGTCTGGTGGGAATTCCATACATCCGACCAAGCGGGGGAACGCCCCAACGATTTCTCCTTTTCCGAGCTTAAGGAGTACCTCTTCTGATTCGACTCCGCAAGATCGCACATCCCATCCGGAGCGGCACCTCCTGCGGTCTTTTTCCGAACACATTGTTCTTGGTTTTCGATACCCGCTGCAACGGGCGGTTCCGTTTTTCCGTTGTCGTTCGAAAAGTTGAACGCTGTTCTGCGATTGTCGGATGCGGCGATTCTGGAATCCGGCCGACCCGTGCGTATCGAAACCCTCCGCCTCCCTTCGGCAGCGCCGTGCCACCGGGCGGAGCTTAAAAACTACTGACCTATGAATATAGATGTATTGAAGGACTTGTCCCCCGCAGAACCGGCTTCTGCGGGGGATTTGCCTCCGTTCGGCCTGTTTGCCGCCGGAGTCTATCCCTTTCTGGAGTTCCGGTGGTTTCACGAGGCCTACTACCGCGTACTGGAGGCATTCGCCGCCGGGCGCGTCCGCCGGCTTATCGTCACCATGCCGCCCCAGCATGGCAAGAGCGTCGGGGCTTCGACCCTGCTGCCCGCCTACCTGTTGGGGCGCAATCCCGATCTGCGGATCGCCATCGCCTCCTATTCGGCTTCGTTGGCTTCGAAGTTCAACCGGCGTGTGCAGCGTATCATCGATTCGCCCGAATATGCGGCCTTTTTCCCGGAAACGACCATCAAGCGGGGAGCCAGGCCTCCGGAGTACCTGCGTACGGCTGATGAGGTGGAGATCATCGGTCACCGGGGCGGCCTGCTCTCTGTCGGCCGCGAGGGGGCGCTCACGGGCAACCGTGTGGACTGCTTCATTCTCGACGACCTTTACAGAAAATAATCAAAATTGTCGCAAACCAACTAATGAACGAAAAAATTTGCCTTGTTTTTAATCTGAAATTTTATGTATAAGGGAAAACGCCGCATTTTTTCGGCCCTTTCTCCTTAACCTTTATAGATACGATGCAATTCAACTCCACCGAATTATTTTACAAACTGCATCAGATAGTTTTCGCAAAATCCAGCTAACGGGAATTTCACTACCTCGTCCCGTCCGTCGGGTGTGACGTATTGGAATAGGATTGTATCGGCTTTCACGTGGTAGTCGAACAAATTCACCTTTTCGCCCGTTCCCTCGATTTGTGCCTCGTTAGCCGTCATTGTGCCGATTATCCCGTCCATTTCGTTAAGTTCGCACTTTCATCCAAATATGTATTGTCGATTCTTTGTAAGGACAATTTCGACGGGCTTTGTAATGTCTGCCATATTAGGGGCAAACATGTAGATAAATGTTTCGGGAAATATTTCGTCTTTGGGTTTTCCTACAAGCAGGACTATTCCCTCTGTTTGGCTCCATTTAACCGCCTTTTGGATTATCTGCTTATCCTCTCATGCGTCGGTCTTTCATTCTGTTTTAGGTTGTTTGTATCTGTTCATTTTAGCTAAAATTTAATTGTTATTTATCTTTATAAAGATAAGATTATTAGTAAAATAAACAAAATAAGAAAGTGACAAACTCTGCAAAAGGGTCTTATAGACTAACCTTTTCACAAAGTCTGTCACTCGGAAGGTCAGATGAAAATTCAACTATTCGTTAATTTTTCTTCTAACTTATCTGCGTATTTCAGCACGAATTTTCGGAAATCATCGAAACTTAATTCCAGATCAAATGTAATAGGTGCATTTACATCATCTCCGCTTTTATCCATAATATGGATATTCTCAATGTTTTCTACATTGCAATTCATTATATCGAACCGATAGTGGCATATTGAGTTACGGATATGATAGGCTATATTTTCTATTGAATTCTTATCAACTCCTTTTCTGTGTTCATTCGCTGTGATTTTGGTTGTATCAATTCCCCAGTTTTCATAATCAACTAATCCATCTACGGATATATTTTTGTCATGGTCTGCGCATTGTTGCGGCATAATTAAGAGGCCCACACAACAATTCATAAAGAGGGTCTTTTCAGAGTTGCAGTTGTGTTCGTATTGAACAAGAATTTGTCGCGTGCGGGAAATAAAATCAATGCGATTTTGATAGTTACTCATAAGTTCTTATTTTTATTCATCTAATCCCGTAATGCTTGCAAATTTTTTCCATCCTGTTGCTTTTTTATATGCATCAGTGCATCCTGACGGCACTTTCAGCACCGAATAAGGATTAATGTTGTAAAAAGTATAATCTTTACATGTCGGCGGTATTTCTGTACCTATTTTGAATAATCGAAGGTTGGAATTGCCATAAAAAGTGTATTCATCTATTCTTTTGACTTGTGTACATTCAGACATATCAACGGTCGTAAGATTTATTGCCCCATCAAAGGCTCCCAAATCACGAACTCCTGAGATAGATTCCAATTTTGAACCTTTCTCAAACGTAATCATTTCTAATGATGAACAACCTTTGAATGCGGCAATTTCAATCGTTTCCACACTTGCGGGAATCTCGATGAAGGTTAAGGCTTTGCAGTCTGAAAGGGCACCCGAATAATTATCTTTGTTCTGATAACCTCCTGTGATAGATTTCAATTTTGAACCTTTCTCAAACGTAATTGTTCTCAATGATGAACCCTTGAAAGCTGTTCCAAGGCTTTCTACGCTTGCAGGAATCTCAATAGTAGTTAAGGATTTGCAGTCTAAAAAGGCACCCAAAATCTTATAATTATTATCATGTCCCCCTGTGAAAGCTTTTAATTTTGAACCTTTCTCAAAAGTTATTGTTTTCAATGAAACACAACCCTTGAAATTATTAAAGGTCATCGACTCTACATTTACAGGAATCGTCACTTTCCATAGATTGGAACAACCGCTGAATGCATCATCAAGAACTGTCAAACCTGTAAAGTGTTTCAATTCATTAAAAATCTGAATTTCCGAGTTTCCTGTGAATGTTGTGCCAAGTGATGTAACCGTTGCGGCTTCGTCATAGGATAATTCAAGATCTCCATTAGTGTCCCACATTCCCACACATAGTTTCTTTACATTTTCATCTGCGAACTGAATAATATTCGGGTCTACCGATTGTCCCGTTTTGGAAATCGTGATTACCGTACCATCTGCCAATTCAAAGTAAACATTGTTCTCATCCTGCGTGATTTTGATGCTATCTGCATCCTTGCCGTCCTCTCCCGTAGCTTTGCCTAATTGCGTCCAATTCGTTCCGTTGTCATAGGAAA
>OHEN01000498.1_pt1 | contig 19870 bp, 15 predicted proteins | sample 1567291 | NCBI WGS metagenome assembly OHEN01 (sample SAMEA3879592, study PRJEB24766) | human gut metagenome | biome: human-associated habitat; feature: feces | place: USA | collected 1985/1987
TAGCCTGATCTGCCCAGACGACCGAACCGGATTCGGCAGCCTGCCGGGCAAGAAGAACCTCCAGACATTCCTAAATGCCCCTTAGTTCTTCAATAATGTCTCAGCAGAGACAAATGCACCTTCTATGATTTTCATGTTACTTTTAGGATAAATCTATTATGACTTGGATTTTTGTTGGACTTTGTCCAACAAACAGATAGCTTAAGGATATTATGAGGTTATGTTGTACTGGATCGATGTTGAGTTAGGGTAAGATTTTGTTGACTATCAACGCATTATTATACAAAAGGTGCGTCAACGCTTTTTGTCTCAAAATCTTACATTTGAGACTCTTGCTTAGTAATATCAATTACAGAATGGTGGCTCGTATTTACCCCCTTTTCCATTACATCTGCTATTTTTGAAATATATTTTTTGATTTTATATCATACATTTTTAATTTTCATCAAAAAATATGATATAATTATGAATGTATGGTTTTTCTTCCTCTGCTCCCTCATCTCTTTTCGCCCACCCACTCACGGGTAAAGATGACAAAAATCCGTCAACTCTTTGTTTTCTTTTAACACAGCAATCTTGGTACTGGAAGGCCGGCGTTATTAAATGGTGTTGTCTTTCATGATAGGAGACCCACCTCTTCAGTCATTGCCGGGCTAGTATTCATTATTTCTGTTTTTCTTACGGATCTATGAAATTGCTATCTGTGACCCTATAATAACCTCTTCAGTAACATGATACTCGTAAATATCCCGATCTGCCCGGTTTGCAAAGCAATGCCAGACAATGGCGCCGGTCATTAAGAGGATGAACAAAAGAAAGCAGACAAGCGCCTTATTCCTTCTCGAAAGGACGGGCTTATCATGAACATGGGGAATTGATGGGCCGCACTCCTGCTCGATGCACCTGATAAGTTCATCATGATAGTGTGCGGCAGTTTCTCTGAGACAAATGTCCGGCACTTCCTTGTTTTTATGATCCTCCTCTTTAGTAATGGATGGTCTGTTTTTCATTGTTGTTTTCCTTGTTGGTGACATGCGTTCCCCTGGCAGGAACATACGGCATGGCGTGAAAAGGGTTATCAGAGACAGCACCTGCCGTGAATGATGAGCTTGACCAGCCATTGCCCTCTTTTGGGGAAGGAACTTGAAAGATGGATAATGACTGTTGCTCAATTGCCACACTTGAAGAATATCCTCGCTACAGGAATACAGCATTCCCGGCCTGTTGGCAAAAACAGCGCCGGCGCATAACGAGGACACAGTATATCGGCACATGATACTAAAGGTCTATTTTATGTTCCCTAGCTTGCCTGACCTGGATTAATCCTGCATTGAGGAGTAAAAAGACCATACTCCAGCAAATGACGGCACATATCCCCCATTTTGCATAATACAATAATGCCGACTTATACAACAAAGGACTGTTCCAAAACATGTGAAGCCCTATCGGGATAACGGCAATTCGCCAAAAAGAGGGTTGAAGAATGGAGGGAATGTTGTTCTGCCGTTGTTTCTTCATCGCAAGCCAGAATGCCCCGGCCATGATTGCCGACCAGGAAACATGACCAAAGGGAGCAAAAATTCCTCTCATTACCGCTATATCCAATGGATCCGGACCTGGGCCGGTATATTCAGAATTCACGATATAACCCGCTGTTTCAAAACCAGCGAAACCGGCGCCTACAGCGGCACCACACAACATGCCATTTAAAATTTGCCCATTCAGAAAGAATTTTCGGGCAAAGAAAATGGCAACAACAAGTTTTGCGGCTTCTTCAATGGGACCGGCCCAGTAAGCAGCCCTGGGATTACCGGAAAGCTCGTTCAAAATCATTGTAACAATCAAAGACAAAATCCCTCCACCTAGCACCAGGACGATAATCGAATACCACGAGATGTTCCTTCTGACATTAAATTCCGCAAACAGGACAAGAATGGAAAAGGGCACAGCAAAACTTATGGAAAACAACAGACCTAAATAAGCGGCACCAGAAACTACAGGAGCGTTATTAAATGCCTCAAACATGAGTCTCCACCCGATGCATATCAACAGGGAAAGCGCGAGAATGCGGGTGAAGAGCCATGGCGAAGGCCAATCCGTAGATATTTCTTCCAGCGCTGGGGTAGATTTCGACCCGCCTGACGTAAAAAAATCTATCCTTTCCTGCGCCGTCCTGCGGCGGAATACCCCTTTGAATATGCTTTTCAAACTGAATCTTTCTATGGGAGAAAGGCCGGTCAGAGATGATAGCATTCCAAAAACCCCCACCCAGAAGGAGCTTTCCTCCTGATAGCCGCTGATAAATTCCCCCACTCTTACCCACTCGGCCATTCCCTCTTTCCACAGGAACGCCTCAGGAGAAAGCTGTCCGGTCGCGTACCAGTTGCTTATTTCCTTGAATGTATAGGGTCCCTTGCGGCTTTCTCCGCCCGCTGAAAGAAAATAAGACGCTTCCTCCTTCCCCGGTCTGGAAGCGTCTGATGTACCCGCCTGTTGCGAATGCGGTTCGTCCTTCTTTTTTTGAACTTCGCGAAGAGGAAGCCATGCCGGCATTCCTTCCGTCCATACCAGATCATCTCCGCTGATTCTTCGGGAAGCATATAGTTTATCTATCTTCTCCCATGGAAACGGCCCCATTTGAGTTCCGTCCGGCAGTTTGATCAAATAAGATTTCATCTTGCCTCTTCTTGTTGTGAATATTTCTTTTTCCTTTCTTGAGGACGTGGAAATGCCTGAATAATTCTTTCCGTGTACCAGAACACCGCGATCGGCCATGGGATCCAAAGCCAGGAAAGAAGATCAGAAAATGGTCTAAATTCAGGGAGGGCTCCAGTAATGATACTGCCTCCAAAGGTGAGTTGTGAAAACAGCACGAAGGCAAACATCGGCCATGCTTTCAGCCGGAGGCTGGTTTGCCGGGAGGCCCGGGCAAGCCAGGAGGCGTTGTCGGCTAATCCGACAAAGCAGACATACATCCAGTATAAATTAAATACGGGAACGAACAACAGCCCCACAACCTGCCCCGCTGAGGGGACGCGACGACCATACCGGGCAATGGGCTGTATGCATTTCCACGCCCTCCATGTATTGATCAGCAATGCAATCTGAGTATACAAAAAGAATAATATTCCTATACCTATAACCGTTAGGCTAACCCGGGCATTACCTGCATAGGTTGCTGATGCCACTATAATCAGCAACGGGGACAAAAGATACAGCATGGCCATTGTCCAGAACGCTCTCATGTCATACCTCTGCCCAGAGGGAGTACCTCTTTCATCCTGCAACGGAAGATTGCCGTATGAAGCGGTTTCTTCTAATGGAGGCGATGTTTTGGGCACAGGAGGCATTTCCGGCATTAAATGAGAATTCTTGTCATCTTCGCTTGAGCAAGAAGAACGGGAGCCTTCCCTCCTTCCTCCTGTGATTTCAGGAGAAGCAGTTTGTTGAACATTTTTCCCGATTAACGTTTCAAGCGCTTCCCATGAGGATGCGCCCATCTTGCAGCAAAGAAGAGATCCGGCCAAACGTCCGTTGCGATACAGGGCTTTCATTTGTTCTTTGGTGTAAGGGCCTTCAGTTTCTCCATCCGGCAGCGCGATCAGATAGGAGGATTCATCAGCCTCCTTCCGGGGATTGCCCTCCAAAACTTTTGCCGCAATGTCTGAATATGAGTCCCATTCAGAAGACTGAGTTTCACGAATACGGGTATCGGACCGTATGGAACCCTCTTCATGGAGAACTTGAAGCACATGCTCGGAATAGGGGCCTTGCAGATTCCCGGAATCGTCGCAAATAAAATATTTTTTCATCTTTGATTTGAAAATTGAGTTCTGATATCCGTGATGCTGTTACAATTTTCTGCACAACCTGCAAAAAACTCCTAAAGGAATGACAATCAGGAGCCCCAGAAAAATCAACGGGAGAGCCATCCCGGAAAGCGGGCTACAATTCGTGTCCTCTGAAACAGGATCCGTATCTTCTGAAATGCCAAGTCTCCGATAAATATCTTCCGGGCGATCCATGGAACCACCCATAATGCGGCTTCTCGCTTCGATAATGTCCCTGGCTCGTTGTCTGCATGCCAGAGACAAATTAGGGTCATAGGTTTCTTGTGAAGTGCCTATCATTTTATCAACCTCTTCCGCCCATACCTCATCTCCCATTTCCATGACAGTAGGTAACGAAGGAAAGGCTCTGGACAAACTGGGGTGATAGGCTGTTCCCTGTCCTGTTTTATTCGAAAGAGCACGGTAGTGGGCCATGTTGGTCAGGTACTGACGCATGGCCGGGTCAATGGTTCCCTTGTCGGCGTAAGCTTTCTCGGCGGCCTTTGAGATCTCGACGGGGTCCGTGGACGTCTGAATGACGTTCCTGTTCTTCTCGTCAATTCCCTCCAAGGCTCGTGGGTCAGGAGAACCCAAGGTGCGATATATCATCCTGTTGGTGTCGGTATCGCTCATGTACTTGACGGGAGGTGTTGCAGGTGCCTTGGGCCTGTCCGGAACTGTTAGATGAAACAGTGTGGAAGGCGCTTTTACCGCATCCATGTTCTCTTCTGCTTCTTTTCGTATTTTGGGTAATGCTTTAATAGCAAGCTCATCACTTTGGGCTGCGGCTTTTTCCATCCAAAACAATGCCTGTTTTAAATCTTTTTGTGTTCCTTCTCCTTTGTAATAGAGAGAGGCTAATATAAATGAATCGCCTTGAACTCCTGCCGCCGCCGATCTTGAAAACCACTTGAAGGCTTTTTTATAGAAGACTGAATTACTTTCGGCAAGTCGATGATAAAACCAGGCTGTTCGTGATTTTAAAAAAGGATGCTCACACACGGCGCGGGATGGTTTGTATTCACGATTATCCGACATGAATTGATCCACGACGGATTTCCAGGAATCATCATTTATTGTACCTTTACCGCGTTTATTCACCAATCTGTTTATTTCCGGATCAAATGCTTGGCGTAACCTATTGATTTCTTCCATTTTTTCATTAAACTTTCCATCTTTGACAGCCTTTAAGATAGGCAAAAAATCTTTCTTTTCCACCAGGCATCCATTCTCCAAAAGGATTTCAACTATGTCCGGCTTTTCAAACATGACGGCACATTGCAATAATGAAAGGTGATCCCTTTCCGGATATTTATAATTGATGTCTCCTTTCCCGGAATGAACAATCTTGTCAAACAAATCAACATCATCCCTCAAAATGCAATTCAGCATGAGTTCATAATAATCTCCTTTGGACAGATCTTCCACTCTAGCGGCCAGGACTTCCGCGTCCGCCGAACTGTTTTTCAACATGGCGACTAACTGTCTTTCCCGTTCTTCCTCCTGTTCACGGGCGATATGCTCTTTTCTCAGACGCTGTTCTTTTCTCGCTCTTGCTTGCTGAAATTTTTCTTCCTTGTTCTTCTCACGAGCTAACTGTTGTTCCCTTTCTTCCTGTTCTCGGGCAATTTCTTCCTGCCGTCTGTCCTCTTTATCCCTGACTTCCTCAAACCGGCTTCTGAAATCTATCTCTCCATGATAGGACTCGGCTATCGCCGCAACGGCAAGAGCCAGACTCTCCGCGTCCTGAGGAATGGTCTTATACAAGGTGCAGGCCAGAGTATCGCTTTGCTTCAACGCCTGGAGAAGTTCCCTCTTTCCACTAATAAGAGCATGTTCCGCGTTCAGGATAATCTCTCTTGCCTGCTTACGGGCACGATTGGCCATATAGGAGTTAGGCTCTCCCGTCAATGGATTCGGCCTCATGTTATTCTCCGCCTGGCGTTCATATTGTTCCGCTTTGGCCTTGGCTCCGGCTTGCTGCTGCAAGGCCTTTTTGTAAGCAGACTGCGCGGTAAAAAGCCGTTTGATGGATTGAATGACCTGCTCCGCCTGATTCCGCCCTGCGGGATCCAAGGACTTTTTACTCTGCTCCAATCTTTTGACGACTGTCCTGGCCCCCTCGACACTCCCTCCGCTTATTTCCTTCAAGGAACCGTCCGCGTACGGTATCCGGTTTTTTTCTTCTCTTCCGGCAGACCTGGAATCCGTCCCAACAGTATTTTTATCTGCCTCTTTTCTCTTCTGTTCTTCTTGCAAGCATCGTTGGTTCCTCTTCTCCCTCTGTGCGGTCTGCTGTTGCTCATAGGTTGATTTTTCCATCCAGACGCCATTGACAAAACGCTTTCCGGAATCATAGTTGTCTTGGTATTCCTGCAATCGCTTCAGCCATGGATCGAGAATAGCTGAAGACTTGGGAAAACGGTCACGAAACACCCTCATTTCATGTCTTTGTCTGAGGAGATCTTCATATTGCCAAGAGTCGACCAATTCCAGCGGAAGGGTATTGGGTATTTCTATAAACCAGTAGCGACCTCCGGGAAGATAGATATCTTTTCCATTGATATGAAAAATTCCCTTATTCCCGTTGAATCGTTTTCGACTGTACGTACTGACATGAGCGAGAGAATCTTCATAAAAGGTATGTTGTTTCCAGGCTACAAGTCCGGCTCCTTCACACAAGAAGGTCGAAAAAACTAATAATCCGACAATGTAAAAGAAAATGCGCTTCATGATGATGGTGGATGGAGGTTATAGTTAAGAACTCTTCAATTTTTTACATAAATCTCTTTTGAATAATTTGTCTTTTTCTCGAAAATACTTCGCCTGGGAATCCGATATTTTAATTCGGGTATCTTGAAAGAATTTTTTCTTTTCCTGTTCAGAAGCAGGTAAGGATGGCTTTTCTAATGTCCGTTTCAAACGTACTTTTATTAACTTATCTCTTTCACGAAAATCCCGTATATAGGGATCCTGTAAAAACTTTTTTCTCATTTGTTCAAAAGTCTTTGGAGAACAGGCACAAGATAATATCTGCTCTCTTTGGGCATTAATCGCCATCATTTCCCCTAATTTCATTGCGAGAAATCCCAAGGATGTCCCGGCCGAAAAATACCATGACACCGCACCAAACCCTCCTAACAAAGAAGATCGGCCAGCAGTGCGCATAACGGAGCTTACCAAGGATTCCTTATGAACATTTCTATTCAAAATATAAGAAATATTCTCCCAGTCCGGACTGAGAACAACCGGGAAGAGGAATTCCTGCCTTGGTAGGAAATCCGTCAGGAGAATATGCCCCAGGTCATGCATGGCTCTGGGAGGATCACGAAAAAATTCGGGGAGGACATCCATGAAAAGATCGTGTCCTCCTTTCCATCTATGGTTCCCGCCGCTGATAAAATCTGCTGTTTCGCTTTTCGCCAGAGAGGGAAACTGCTTATCTACTAAACACCGCCATTGGTGCGATGGGATTGATTCGTAAAATTTTCGAAACCAGATAATGTTCTTATGCAATAATTCTTCATACAGCAATGAGCATAGAAAGGAAGACGTAACAACATCTGCCATAAAAATATCCCGGCAAGTTATTTAGTTAAGTTTATGCTGCGTCTTTCCCAGTACACGGACAATCCTTGTTCTACACCTTTACTCAAAGCCTTGATTGCCTTATTCGACAGAGTTGGCGCATCGTCATGAAACATAAAATATCCGGCAATAACAGAAAGCGCTAATCCGCCAGTGATGGCGATTACAGGGATGGTCACGGATGTACCTGCAAAAAAGACTGTCATAGCCGCAAGAACGCCTGAGCCCCACCCCAGAGCGGCCCCTATTCCTAGCACAATACAAGTCACCCCTCCAGTTCCGGAAGCGAGAGAAGCGGCTTGCTTGATCAATTTCTTTTTTTCTTTTTTATCCGGCGCCAATACAGCTTCTGCAAAACAACAAGCCATTTCCACTTCTTGAGGTATTTCTCCAATTGAATCGCAACAATACCTCTTTATTGTTGAGCAGACTTGCCTCATGTCAAGATAGTTCAAATATCGCTGATCTTCAGGTTTGGTAGAAAGGATTTCTGATATTTCATCACGAATGATTATGTCCATATTGACGGTAATTTGATCCAATGTCATAGCTGTAATGATGGTTGGTATGTTGATGAAAGAATTCGGAATTATGTAGAATAATCTTGTCGTAACATATTTCAGAATATTCTATTTTCGTAGTCATGTTGCTCCTGTCCCTCGTTTTCAATGTGCGGTTCTTCTCTGACTACGAGGAGAAATTAGAATCGGGGGGGGATGGCTTACAGTCTTTGCCCGTTTGTGCGGACAATGCCTTTGCCTCCGCAGTGGAGGCAGGTGGTGTTGCCGAACTTGCCGCTGCCGTTGCAGGCGGGGCAAACTTTGACTCCATCTCTTTGTCGGCATGCGGTGTAGTCGTTGGCAGACGGGGAAGCATCCGGGGATGACAGACTTGCATGGGCTGCCGGAACACAGAGGAAAGCGGCTATCAAAGCCATGAGGGAGACGCAAAATGTTTTCATTGGTGGAGGGCTTTTGGGTGAGAGGTTAAATGAGGAATGAAACAGGCGGAACATGCGGTTTCTTGTTCTTTCGAGCCGGACGCAGCCTCTCTGCTTATCCCGATGACAATCTCCAGAAGAACCTGCCGAAGGGAAAGGTTACGGGAGGCCATTCGTTTCAGAAGATACAATCTGGCTTCATCGCTTAGCTTCTCGATTAGCTCGGTGATATCGCACTGCATATTCGCCATACGGATATTTTTTATATCTATCCACCCCATTTTGTCAAATAGTATTATAGCTATTATGGAAAAATAGATATTTTTCAGAGAGCTTTGTTATCACTCATTCACCTTCTTCTAACGATGGTTTTTCCGGCATTCGCCTCTTGGGAATTGACGCGCAATAGCGGAAAAGCTAGTATCACGAATATGAGTTCAGATTCCAAACCGCAGATGGAGTTGAAAGCCGACGTCAAGCGTTGGCTCAAGGCTCGTGGGCTGGACTACAAGTGGTTGGCTGAGCAATGCTTCGTCAGTGAAGTGACCGTCTACAACTGGATGGCCAAGAAAAAGATTCCGGAGGTCAAGGAACACATCATCCGTTCCCTGATGACGGAGATGCCCGTGACTCTTCCGTCCGTGAAGGTGGAAACGGAGTCCCGCGTGATCCTTCAACTGCCGCCGGATGTCCAGGCGGCTCTGGAGCGCAAGGCCCTCGACAGCAAGATGACGCTGACCGATTTTCTGGCGACAAAAATCAATGAGATTGTTCGCGAAGGGACTCCCGCCTCTCCTTCCCTGGTCGATGAAATCGAACGCGAGGAATTTTCGAAAGACAAGGATTGATTTTTTCCGTACTGCCGGGGCATGATCGAATCATTCATCCGCCATGCATGAAGCCCCCGTTTTCCTTCCTCCCGGTCAAAAAGTTGGTCCTTACGCCATTGAGCGCGTCCTCGGCCACGGGGCGAACGGTATCGCGTATCTGGCCCATGACAGAACGCTGGACAGAAAGGTCGTCCTCAAGGAACATTATCCCCAGGGGCTTTGTCGCAGAGATTCAGAGACTCACCTTCTGGTTCCGCTGAACGAAGAAGTAGCTCATACCTTTACCGATTCTGTTGACCAGTTCATCAGAGAAGCCCGCTTGATCGCTTCTCTGGAGCACCCCTCCATCATCAGGATTCATCGGGTATTCAGCCTTTCGCCCACCACCTGTTTTTATGTGATGCCTCTTCTTGAGGGCGGAACCCTGCGGGAGGTCATCCACTCAGACAAACGCATTCCTCCACGCACCATCATCTCATGGCTTCAGACTCTGGTTTCGGCCCTCGATTGTCTGAATCAACATCACATCGTCCATCTGGATATCAAGCCGGGCAATATCCTCTTTACCGGGAAAGGCCAGCCCGTTCTGGCCGATTTCGGCACCGCTTCTCTGCGCCCTCCTCATGGCACAGTCAATATCCTGGCTCATTCCGCATACTCGGCTCCGGAATTGTTCACGGAAAACGCCGTACCCGACATCCGGGCGGATCAATACTCCCTGGCAGCGTGCTTTTATGAACTGATGACCTCCTATCCCTGGAACACCATGTCCGGAAAGGTCGGTGAAGCACATGCGGGAGAGTTATTGGTATCACTGGCCCAAAAAGAGAAATCCCTGAGATGCGTAAGCTGTCTTCTTGTTCAAAACCTCTCCCTGAAGAGGGAGGAACGGTCTCTTTCTCCAGAAGCGTGGCTGACCGGGATGAATCATGCCCTTCGCAGCGATCGGAGGCGAAGACTCCGGAGCAGAATTGTGACAATAGCCGCCGTGATGCTCGTCACAGGGGGAACGCTTACCTGGGGACTTTATGAGACAGGCGTTTTGACGCAAGAGATCAGGAAAACTCCTGAAGATCTTCTTGTCGAAGAACTGCTTCAAAATCCGGAAATCGCGGCATTCAACCGGGAATCCCGGGAATTTCATGATTATTATAGCCGCATGTTCCTCAATCTGGCCAACAAGAAGGAAACTTCCGTCCGGAAGATGCTGGAAACCATCAACGCCGCCAGAAACGCTGAAGATCTGGAACAAATCAGACAGGCATGGCGCAAGCAGCAACAGTTTGACAACATGACCCTGCTGGCGGCGGAACGCGTGTATGCCATCAAGGGAAAAGGTCTTGCCCAGCAATATAAACATCTGACTTCACCCGCATGGTTCCGGAGCTGGAAGCAGAATCATCCCGGTTCCTGTTCCGACGATGTTCTCCCGCCGTCATCCCCGCAGCTCCTGCCAAGGATATTCCCCCATCCCCTCCACAATCCTTCCTACATCAGTGAAAGCCGCCTCCGCATCAACGCCGCTTCCAGCAACGTCACTCACGCTCTGGAGAAAAAGGCACAGGAATTCGGTATTTACAAAACCTCTTATCCGGACGGAACTCCCCGCAATCCGAAAATTTCAGAGAAGACGGGAATCTCGAAGTGACTATGCAGCCTATTTTGAAAATCAAGCTCACACAATGAGTAAGCCTCTATACGAATGCTTGAAATGCAACGAAAAATAATTTAGACTTAAGATGTTTCATGCTTCAGGTAAACTTTAAAAATGGGGACACGTCGAGGGATGTTTTCAAACAACTTCAAAATCAGGGAGTAACGCGGGTAGATGCAATGTCGACTTCTTTCAGTCTCTCGGCATTTCAGATGTTGCCCCTTGAAATACGGCAAGCTTCATGGAACCTGCTTCTGCCTGAAACAGTTCTCAATGATTGGGAAATCTTGAATTCCCAACAGGATCGGCCCTTTTTGAATCAATTGACAGTTCCTCTCTGGGCGTCCGAATGCCTTAAATGGATAGAGAGGCCGAGCAATCAAATTCGATTCAGCCAAAAGCCATTGACCATGTCGATGTACATTTACCATCATGGAGAAGAGGCAAATTATGGCATTCTGGGAAATTGTGCTTTAACGACAGACGGATTGGGACTCACTCCGGCAACGACACTGGGCAGCACTGCGCCCATGTATGGACCTCAGGTAGAAATGTTCTCCGCTCAATTCAAGGATTACTGGAACGCCAACATAGATACGACCATATCTAACTTTCAGCGCCAACTGCACTTTCTGGCAGACCCTCATCCTCCTACATGGTTCTACTACAAAGCATGCCATGCGTTGCTGCAGTCCACGGAAAATCCGGACGATTACATTAAACCAGAAACCGGCATTTACGATTCTTGTGTTTGGAATAAACTCTATTCCTTCCAAAGAGACGGAGTTCGCGCCGTTATAGCCAAGCTGATGAAGCACAACGGCTGCATCCTGGCTGACAGTGTAGGCTTGGGAAAAACATTCGAAGCTCTGGCGGTCATCAAATATTTTCTCTTAAGAGGAGCCAATGTTCTGGTTCTCTGCCCAAAACGCTTGAGAGACAACTGGAGCATATTTACAGAATTGGGTGATAAACGCAATGTGCTCGTCAAGGACAGGTTGAACTACACGATTTTGCACCATACAGACCTCAACCGGAAGAATGGCCGCAGCGGCACAGTAGACCTGGCTCATTTCAATTGGGGTATGTATGACCTCGTCGTTATTGATGAATCGCACAATTTCCGCCCACATATCACAGAGTGGTTCAAGGTACAGTTTGCTGATGAAGCAAATCATCCAAGCCGGTGTGCCTACCAAGGTTCTTATGTTGTCGGCAACTCCCGTCAACAACCGTGTGGCGGATTTGAAAAATCAGATTGCTTTTATTTCCGGAGACCGGGACGACGCATTTGCCCATTATGGCATTCCAAGTATTGAGACAACCACCAGAAATGCCCAGCAGCGCTTCGTCCGATGGCTTGACCTGCCGGAAGAGGAAAGAACGACATCTCGCCTGCTTTCCCTGCTGGGACAGGATTATTTCCAGCTTCTCGATATCTTGACGATTGCCCGCTCCCGAAAACATATAGAACGCTATTATAAAGATGGCGACGACTCCATCGGCGGCTTCCCCCAACGACTGGAACCTGTCAACTTCTACCCGAATATTGCGGACGAGTCTCTGTTCCCCACCATCAAGAAAGTCAATAACGACATTGTCCGTCTGCATATGGCTGCCTATAATCCTCTTTCCTATGTTTTGCCCGAAAAACTGGACGAGTACATGGAACGCTATACTCAGACGACTATCAAAGGAGAATTCAGGCAAATAGACCGCGACTGGAGCGTTTCAAATCTCATACGAGTCAATCTTTTGAAACGCATGGAAAGTTCCATTGCCGCGTTCCGCTTTACTGTAAACAAACAGTTAAAAACATGCCGCGATCTGCTTGACAAGCTGGAACGGCATTCTGAATCACAACTTCAGACAGAATGTTATGAAGACGAGGAAGATGAAGATTTGGAGGATACCATTCAAAGAGGCACTGTGGAAGTACGCCTGGAAGATGTAGATATGCGGCGTTGGATTTCCGATCTCGAGCAAGACATCGCCGTCCTTTCTGCATTGGCGGAAAAAGCGGCGCGCGTAGGAGTCCAGCAGGATTGCAAGCTGGCCGAGCTAAAAAAGCTCATCGAGGCTAAAATGGAAACCCCTATCAATGAAGGCAACCATAAGCTGATTGTCTTCACTGCCTTTGCCGATACGGCCGAGTACCTGTACAAGGAACTGGCTCCCTGGGCAAAAGAAACATTCGGCGTGTATTCCGCCGTGGTGACAGGAGCCAGGAAAAACACATCCAATCTGGATGGGGTCCGTTCTTCTCAGGACGGCATTCTGTCCCATTTCTCCCCCCGCTCGAAAGAATGCCCTCTTGAAATATCCCAGGGACGGGAAATAGATATTCTCATTGCGACTGATTGCATTTCGGAAGGCCAGAATCTTCAGGATTGCGATTATCTGGTCAACTACGATATCCATTGGAACCCCGTGCGCATTATTCAACGGTTCGGACGTATCGATCGTCTGGGCAGTGCCAATAAGTGCATTCAGCTGATCAATTTCTGGCCCACGCACAATCTGAATGAATACATTAATTTGGAAAGCCGGGTGCGAGGAAGAATGGTTCTCCTGGATATTGCCGCAACCGGAGATGAAAACATCATTGCCGCCCGTGGAGAAAAACAGGCTCTTGCCTACAGACTCAAACAGCTGGAACGCCTCCAGAAAGAAGTCGTGGATCTGGAAGATGTTGATGGAGGGCTTTCTATTACGGATTTGAGTATGGAGCCTTATCGGGCTGATTTAACGGCCTTTGACAAACTGCATCCCGGTCTTATCGAACAATTGCCCTCCTATTTCATGGCCACACTTGATGTATCGAATACGGACATTCAGGCCGGAGCCTTTTTCTGCCTGCGCTCCCATTCCAATGCTCCGGCATCCGCCGATTATCCCCTGGCCCCCTATTATCTTGTCCACGTAGCAGAAGACGGTACGGTTAATGGAGATTACAAGCATGTGAAAGTCTGTCTGGATCTACTGAAAAAAACGGTATGGGGACATGAAGAAGTGGCGCTGCCCCATGTAAGACAATTTCACGCCAAAACAAAAAATGGTGCCGACATGAGCCGTTATACCCGCCTGCTGGCTTCAGCCGTCAATGCGGTAACGGGAAGGGAAAACGAATCCAGGGCGGCAAGTATTTTCACCCCTGGAGGCACTGCTCTGGGCAAAGGCGCGGCCGCCAAGGGTATTGATGATTTCGAAGTGCTCGCCATGCTGGCTCTCACACGCTCATGACCCCTGTACAGTTCCATGAATTCGACTGGCTGCCTGAGGACGCGCTGAACGGACGCACTTCTCTGCCCAAAACAAGCATGCTGGCAAGCATGCCCGCCGGGAAAGGGGATGTAACGCTGATTCATAAAAATATACGTTCGGCATGGGTTCTGTCTCTTCGGCCGGATAATGTGGGGATTCCTGCTTATAAAAATGAACAGTGCTCTTATAACGAACTCCTCGTCATCCATGCAGAATTGTCGGAGAAAGCGAATTCTTCGGGCATCGTCCGGCTTCAGGAGATGTTTCATCGTTCCATTCCCTATCCCCTGTTTCTGTGGCTGGCACATGGTCCTGCGTATTTTTTATCTGCCGTGCCCCTGCGGCACAACCGCGCGGAAAAAGGCAAGGAAGTATGGGAAAACTCCATCACAAAAGTCCGAAGCTTTGAACTTGTCCCGGCTTTTAAGGCAGCCCTGAATCCTTCGTTTTCTCATACAGCAAACTTGCGCGATTTGTACATTCGCTGGATACGATCCTTGTACGGGCTTATGATTCATTCCCTTCCGTGGACAGAGCTCATGGGAAACCCACAGCCATTTTTTCTCCCCGACACTATTGAAGCGGGGACCCGGGCCTGGGGTTCTCTTTCCACACTTTTCGAAGAATGGAAGTCTTTGAATTCCCGGCTCAACAAGGAACGGCAGCCCAACCATCGCGTCACGCTGGGCAACAAACGCTTTGATGTAAGGGAACAAATACTCTCATTAGCTGCATCATTGCCATTTCGGGCTTTCCCCGAATGATTATCCTGTGTTAGCGTAAGGCAAGAGCACATTATATACCATGTCTTACGAGAAACTCACATCTTCCTCTCCTGAAGCCCAATCCGAATCACCCGTTGCGGATCATGTGAATGCCCTTGCATCGCTTTTCCCCTCTGTCGTTCGGGAAGGGAAAGTTGACTTTGACGCCTTGCGTCAGATGTTGGGCGACGATGTGGCGAAGGACGACGAACTCTTTGGTTTGCAATGGAAAGGCAAGGCTCAGGCGCGCCGGGCGGCGACAACTCCTTCTCTGGGGACGCTCCGTCCCTGCAAAGAGGAAAGCGTTGACTGGGATACAACCAAAAACCTGTATCTGGAAGGGGACAATCTGGAAGTGCTCAAACTTCTCCGTAAGTCATATGCGGGAAAGGTCAAAATGATTTATATTGATCCGCCTTACAATACGGGGAAGGAATTTGTGTATCCTGATAACTATCAGAATGGTATTGAAGAATACAAAAAACTGACCGGGCAATTGGGCGTGTTCAAAGCCAATGCAGAAACAAGCGGGCGATATCATACGGATTGGTTGAATATGATGTATCCTCGATTAATCCTTGCAAAGGATCTATTGAGAGATGATGGTGTTATTTTTATTTCAATAGATGATCATGAGCTTTCTAATATTCTTTCTATTTGTAATGAAATATTTGGTGAAGTTAATTTCATTTCAAACATATCATGGCAAAAAAGATACACAAGAAGCAATAACACAGATAATTTCACAACAGTCATTGATCATATTGTGGTTTATGGGAAAGATGAATTTCAGGTAAATTTACTTGAAAGAGACGATGTTGCCAATTCAAGGTTTTCGAATCCTGATAACGATCCTAGAGGACCATGGAAAGCGACCCCTTTTCTTAATCAAGTATCTCCAGAAAAACGTCCTAATTTATGTTATCCTATCGTTAATCCCTATACACAAAGTGTAGCAAACCCTACAAATAAGGCTTGGAGATATGAAAAAAAGAAATTTGAAGAACTTTTGTCCGAAAAAAGATTATGGTGGGGAACAAATAAAGATAAATTAGTGCCTGATATAAAGACATTTTTATCTGAAGTAAGACAAGGAATGACCCCTATAAATTTTTGGTCTTATGAGTTTGCTGGACATACTGATCAAGCCAATGCAGAAATAAAGAATATTTTTGGCTCAAAAATATTTGATACACCTAAACCTTCCTTACTAATACGGAGAATGATAGAACATTCTTGCAGAGAAAATGATATTATATTGGACTTTTTCTCGGGATCTTCAACAACAGCTCATGCGGTCATTAATATGAATATGGCTGATGGAGGGAAAAGAAAATTTATTATGGTTCAATTACCTGAGCCATGTTTGGAAAATAGTACTGCATCCCAAGAAGGATATAAAAATATCTGTGACATCGCTCAAGAACGTATACGCCGTGCTGGCAAAAAAATCAAAGAAGAAGCTGGCCTACAAGGGCAGCACTTGGATATAGGGTTTCGTGTGTACAAGTTGGATAGTTCCAACCTTCGAGTCTGGAATCCGGACGCCGATAATCTTGAACTGGCGCTAGGCTCCCATGAAAAACATCTTCTGCCCGGAAGGACTCAGGAAGACCTGTTATATGAGATTCTTCTAAAGCAGGGTATTGAGTTGACGGAAGATGCCCGAATCAGGGAGTTGGGAGGGAAGCGCGTTTACAGTCTTGGTCACGGACAATATTACGCCTGTATGGAGACAGTAATTCCCTCCGATCAAATAGAATCCCTTGCGCTGGGGATTGTCCAGTGGAAAAATGAGGAATCTCCGGACAATACCCAGTGTGCCGTTTTTGTGATAGACGAGGCGTTCCGGTCAGATGCCGACAAATTGAATTTCGCCAAAATACTGGAACAGCACGGCATTCCTTCCGTCAAGGCGCTGTAATTGGAATCCCGAGCCTCGTTATGAACGTCAAATTACATTTTGAGTCCCATCTGGACTACCAGCTTGAGGCGATAGATGCCGTCTGCGATTTGTTCAAGGGACAAGAGAGCACGTCCCAGTCTGCCTTTACCGTGTGCGGAGGCCTTTCCCTGGAACCCCAAATATGGGATTCCTCCCGGGGACAGATGATCCAGCAAGGGTATCTCAGTTCCATAGGGCAGGAAGAAGGGATTGGCAACCGCCTGTGCCTGGTGGAGAGCGAACTGCTGGACAACCTCCATCAGGTTCAGGAAAGAAATGGACTTCCCTCATCAGAGAGCCTCGGAGAACTAGATTTCACCGTAGAAATGGAGACGGGAACAGGCAAAACATACGTGTATCTGCGCACCATTTTTGAGCTGAACAAGCGATATGGCTTTACCAAGTTCGTTATCGTCGTGCCGTCCATTGCGATCAAAGAGGGCGTATTCAAGTCCATTGATCTGATGAAGGAGCACTTCCGCAGCCTCTACAGCGGAGCGCCAATGCATTACTTTCTGTATGATTCTTCCAATCTGGAAAATGTGCGCAGTTATGCGACCTCCTCCAAGATTGAAATCATGGTTTGCACCATTCAATCCATTACCGATATTGCGGAGCCTTCCTTTAGCGACACAGCGAAAAAAAAAGGCAAGAAAGCCCGGAGGGTCATCCATGAACCTAACGAAAAAACAGGAGGGCTAAGTCCCATTACATTCATACGTGGCTGCCGCCCCATTGTCATTATTGATGAACCCCAAAACATAGGAGCCGCGGGTGAGGAAAGAGGCATCAAGAACCTCTCGCCTCTGTGTACATTGCGCTATTCGGCGACGCACAAGCAATACCATCATCCTGTTTACAGTCTGAATGCCGTCGACGCCTCCGAACAAAAACTGGTCAAGACGATTGAGGTGGCCGATGCCTCCTTGAAAACGCAAAGCGCTTCTCCCTACATGAAGCTGCTGAAAACAGGCGAGTCCAAGGGCTCCCCCTATGCTCAAATGGATGTCATGGAGCGAAAGAAGAATGGCGACTATGCCCCTTCAACTATCAAACTGAGAACAGGGGACATGCTGTCTCTGCAGACTGGGCTGGATATGTATGGCTCCGCCATGGTGCAAAACATCTATGAAGACTGTGTAGCAATATCAACTCTGGACGAACCTCTTTATATTGGTTCTTCGGCAGGAGTCGACTATCAGGATGACCTTCTGAGAGCCATGATCAAGGCGACGATCATGGAACATCTGGAAAAGGAAGTAAGACTGCGCCCGCTGGGAATCAAGGTCCTCAGCCTGTTCTTCCTGGAGCATGTAGCGGATTACAGTTCCGACGGTATCCACAGGGACGGCTTATGCGCCCGTATTTTTGAAGAAGAATATGCCAGACTGTCCCGGCTGGCAAAATATGCCAGCCTCTATGATCCACACCCTCCGGAAGCATCAGCTGTTCACAACGGGTACTTCTCCATCACCAAACGGAAAAAGGGGGAAACATCTGACAGGTGGGAAGATACTGCGGATAAAACAGCCGCCGGCAGGGAAGCGTCCGCTCGTGCTTATGAGCTCATCATGCGAGACAAGGAACGTCTGCTCAGCCTGGACGAGCCGCTCAAATTTATTTTTTCCCACTCGGCCCTGAAAGAAGGATGGGACAACCCCAATGTCTTTCAGATATGTGTTCTACGTGACATGCAGAGATTGCTGACGCGCCGCCAGGCTATCGGGCGAGGACTGCGCATTTGCGTGAATCAGAAGGGGGAACGCGTTCGGGATACCGGAATTAACCGGCTGACCGTCATCGGCAAAGAGGAGTTTAATAAGTTTGCCGCAGCCTTACAGAAAGAATACGAACAGGAAGGCTTGCAATTCGGCCTAGTAACCAAGGAAAAACTGGGGGCTATTACGTACCGGGATAGCGCCGGAGAGATTGTTCGTTTAGGGCAGACTCAGGCGGAGTCTCTGATTATCTATTTGACCGAATGCGGATTGATTGACTCCCGCGGCAAGGCAACAGATGAGCTCAGGCAGCAGTTGAAAAACGGGACTTTTTCTGTTCCGGAGGTCTATGCTGCGGCGAAAGACGCCATCGAATCCCGCCTGACTTCTCTTGCGAAGTCGCTCCAGATCAAAAATGCCAACGAACCACAAAAGGTAAAAACCCGGAAAAAAGTACTGGATAGTCCCCAGTTTACGGAACTCTGGGACCGCATCCGGCAAAAGACGACCTACAGAGTGAAATTTGATTCTCAAGCTCTTGTCTCCTACGTCGTTCCAATTCTGGATGAAGAATTGTCTCAGGTACGGGCACCTCTGATTACATTGACCAAAACGGAAGTTATCGTAGGAGCCGGAGGCATAACGGGTGCAAACGAAAAACAGAGGGACATGGGTGCGGTAGACACGTCCAGAACGCCTGTCCCTGATTTGCTGACAGAACTGCAGGAACGCACCCAATTAACCCGCCGCACTCTGGTACAGATACTGACCTCTCTGGAAAACTTGAAGGCAGTCCGCGTCAATGCCCGGCAGTTTTTGAATATATTCCAGAAGGTCATAGACAAAGGACTTTCCAAATTTTTGATCGATGGCGTTTCCTATAAACCTGTAACCATAGGGACGACCTACTGGGCTCAGGAGTTACTGGATACCGAAATACAAAGTTACGCCTCGGATGTGATCAAAACGGCAGAAACAGATAAATGCCTGACTGATTATGTCGTGTGCGATTCCGAAGTGGAACGCCGTTTTGTCGAGAACGCCGACGCATGTGAAAACGTAAAATGCTATGTCAAGCTGCCCGGATGGTTTACGATCCCCACCCCTCTGGGTTCATACAATCCGGACTGGGCTCTCGTCTATGAAAAGGATGGTGAAGAACACCTCTATTTTGTCGTGGAAACCAAAGGGGTGGATTCTTTGTTTGAACTGCCTGATGAAAAGCAGTCTCGGAAGATCCTTTGCGGGCGCAAGCATTTTAATGAATGCCTCGCGAACAATCCCGGCACTCCCTGCCCGCCAGCCGAATTTATAGGCCCCGTATCATCGGTAGCTGC
>OHEN01000514.1_pt1 | contig 19235 bp, 18 predicted proteins | sample 1567291 | NCBI WGS metagenome assembly OHEN01 (sample SAMEA3879592, study PRJEB24766) | human gut metagenome | biome: human-associated habitat; feature: feces | place: USA | collected 1985/1987
TAGTGCCCGACGAGGACGGCAAAATTACCGCCGCCCAGATTGCCGCCGAACAGGAAAAATACCTGCACGACCCCAGCCGCGAGCATATTGTAATGCCTAAAATGGTTTATATTTCGCAGCCTACGGAAACCGGCACGCTGTACAGCAAAAAGGAACTGGAAGATTTATACGCCGTATGCAGGCAGTATAATTTATACCTGTTTATTGACGGTGCGCGCCTCGGTTACGGGCTTACTTCGCCCGCCTGCGATTTTACCATGCAGGACATTGCCAATAACTGCGACGTGTTTTACATTGGCGGTACAAAATGCGGCATGCTGTTTGGCGAAGCGGCAGTTATTTTAAACCCCGCCATTAAAGAGGATTTTATTCCGCTGATGAAACAGTGCGGCAGCGTACTTGCCAAAGGCCGCCTGCTTGGCATTCAGTTTGAAGCCATGTTCACCAACGGTTTATACTACCGTATCTGCAAACAGGGCATTGATACTGCCATGCAGATTAAAGCCGTGCTTAAAGAATGCGGCTTTGAATTCTTGACGGATTCGCCTACCAATCAGCAGTTCATCATCATCACCAAAGAAATGTACGAAAAAATAAACAGCCATTTTAAACTCGGCCTTTATGAAAACCTGCCTGACGGCAGAGTGGCTGCCCGTATCTGCACCAGCTGGTCCACATCGCAGGATGCGGTTGACAAGCTGTGCAAGTTTATTAAAGAGCTGTAAGAAAGTAAATATAGCAATAACTTTCAGCAAAAGATTTATATAGCCTTTGCAATTTACTGAAAAAGTAAGAATAGTTCAAATAAAATATTTATATTGTAAGGCGACAGATAAAAACTGCGGCGGATAAAATCAAGGCTTAAAAGTACGAGAGTCCGGTGCTGTGCCCGGACGGAATCGGAGAAGCCGCAGCATTTTTACTGAGCCGCATCAAGATAAATATTTTGTTTGAACAAACTACTTAAACAAACGTAATAACCTGAAAAATTATAACTAAAACTTATAATTATACGCAAAAACACCGCTGTAAAAGCGGTGTTTTTTATTTACAACGTATTTTGTTATTATATTTTGCTGCGCTACTTTTTGCTCCACAGCCATATTTCGCGGCGCCGTACGCCCCGGCACCGAAAGCTGAATGTACTCATCCGCTACGGCAACGGCAAGCCCCAAAAACAGGATGTAGCCGGACGCCACGCGGTTGGACACGCGCCAGCTGATAAAAGTATTAACCATAATCATTGCCAGAACGGCAAATTCCACAAAATGTGCCAGCTTGCGCAGGCGTGCCTCCAGACGGTCTACCGGCATCGGGTCGCCGATAGCGGCATACAGGCTGTCAAGCCACTGGGCCAGGAGCCCGCTTGCTTTGTATGAAGTTTCCGCAGGCAGCGAAGAATTGAAAAAGATAAAACCTGCAAACAGCACTAACAGCAGCAGCCATAAAAATTTTTTCATTTATACGCGCCGCCCTGTTACTGATTGCGTGTAAGCAAATCCATTACCATCATGTTGCTTACAACGCCAATGCCGCCCGGCACCGGAGTGTAAGCCGAGGCTTTGCCTACAACGGCAGGGTCAACGTCACCCACCAGTTTGCCGTCAACAGCGTTAATGCCAACATCTACAACAACCGCGCCTTCTTTAATCATATCGGGCGTTACAAAGCAGGGTTTGCCTACTGCCGCAACGATAATATCCGCCTGGCGGGTAATTTCGGCAATGTTTTTGGTTTTGCTGTGGCAGATGGTAACGGTGGCGTTTTTGTTTAAAAGCAAATTGGCAACCGGTTTGCCTACAACATTACTGCGGCCGATTACAACTGCATGTTTGCCTTCCAGTTCAATGCCGTAATGTTCCAAAGTTGCCATGCAGGCACGCGGCGTGCAGGGTGACATTTTGCCATAGCCAAGGTACATATCGCCAACGTTTTTCACGTTCAGGCAGTCCACATCCTTGCTGGCGGTAACTGCCGCGCCGATTGTATCGCTGTCCAGCGGTTTGGGCATCGGCATCATCGGCAGCACGCCGGTAACGTAACGGTTGTGGTTCATGCGGGCAATGTCGCGCAGCAAGTCTTCCTGTTTGGTATCGGCAGGATACAAAAGTTCTTTAACATAAATGCCCATGCTTTCAGCAAGCTTCATTAAACGGTCTTTGTAAACGTGCGAAGCCGGGTCATCGCCGACAACAATAATTGCCAGCGTTACTTTACGCCCTTTGCCAAGCGCATTGGCCACACGCTGCATAATGGTTTCGCGGTAAGCATCGGCAACGGGTTTTCCCCTCATAATCAAAGTTTCCATAACAGTTCTCCTTAAAACAGTCCGCTTATTACGCCATCGTCGCTTACGTCAATTTTTTCGGCGGCAGGAACTTTCGGCAGGCCCGGCATGGTCATAATATCGCCGGTTAATACTACCACAAAGCCTGCACCGGCTGCGATACGGCAGTTTTTAATGGTAATTTCAAAGCCTTCCGGGCGGCCCAGAAGCGCCGGGTCATCCGAGAAGGAATACTGGGTTTTGGCCATGCAGACAGGCAAATGCCCATAGCCCATTTTTTCAAAATCCTTCAAAGCATTGTTTGCTTCTTTGGTGTAGTTTACGCCCACTGCACCGTAAATCTTTTTGGCAATGGTTTCAATTTTTTCCTTCAGGCTCAGTTCTTCGCCGTACAGAAGTTTAAAATCGGCTTTGCCGCTTGTTGCCAGCGCCACAACTTCTTTCGCCAGTTCAATGCCGCCTTCGCCGCCTTTGGCAAACACTTCCGAAAGCGCAACGTTTACGCCGTGTGCGGCGCAGTGGCTGCGGATGGCTTCCAGTTCTTCCGGGGTATCCTGTGCAAAGGCATTAATGGCAACAACCAGAGGCAAACCGTACTGCTTAATGTTTTCGATATGCTTTTCGAGGTTGACAAGGCCGCGTTTTACAGCTTCCACATCCGGTGTTGCAAGGTCTGTTTTCGGCACGCCGCCGTGCATTTTAAGCGCGCGTACGGTAGCAACCAGCACAACTGCATCCGGTTTTAAACCGGCATAACGGCATTTAATGTCAAAGAATTTTTCTGCGCCCAAATCTGCACCGAAGCCTGCTTCCGTAATGGTGTAATCGGCAAGCTTGAGCGCCGTTTTGGTTGCCATTACGCTGTTGCAGCCGTGGGCAATATTGGCAAACGGGCCGCCGTGAATAATGGCAGGCACATTTTCCAGAGTCTGTACAAGGTTCGGTTTTACAGCGTCTTTTAACAGTGCTGCCATTGCGCCCTGTGCTTTAAGCATACCTGCGGTAATGGGGCTGCCGCTGTAATCATAAGCCACAATAATTTTGCTCAGGCGTTCTTTTAAATCGTGCAGGCCTGTTGCTAGGCACAAAATAGCCATAACTTCCGAAGCTACAGTAATATCAAAGCCGTCCTGGCGCGGTACGCCGTGCGCTTTGCCGCCGAGGCCGACAACTATGTTGCGCAGTTCGCGGTCATTCATATCAACAACGCGTTTCCACACAATGCGGCGCGGGTCGATATTAAGCGCATTGCCCTGCTGAATATGGTTGTCAAGCATGGCTGCCAGAAGCATATGGGCAGATGTTATGGCATGGAAATCACCGGTAAAATGCAGGTTAATGTCCTCCATAGGCACAACCTGAGAATAGCCGCCGCCTGCTGCGCCGCCCTTAATGCCCATGCAGGGGCCGAGTGAAGGTTCGCGCAGGGCAACGATAACTTTTTGCCCGATTTTGGCAAGCCCCTGTGCCAGACCTACCGTAGTGGTGGATTTGCCTTCACCGGCAGGGGTCGGGGTAATGGCCGTAACCAGAATAAGTTTTCCGTCAGGCTTATCCTGCACTCTTTTAATTAAATCCATGGAAAGTTTTGCCTTGTAGCGGCCGTATAACTCAATATCTTCCTCACCGATGCCGAGTTTTGCGGCAACTTCAGTAATGGGCAGCATATGCGCCTTTTGAGCAATTTCAATATCCGATAACATCTTGGTACCTCCCTTTTCTGCACTTAAATAACTATATCTTTGTTTTATTCTCTGCCGGAGTTCCTTTTTCCTTCCGGTAGAGATAAATTATTCAAACCATATTTCCAGTTTTGTGCCTTCCGCGGCAACAGTCCCCGGCGGCAGCGACTGCTTCTTCGCCCTGCCGCTGCCGTAAGGCACCAGCACCAGATGCCCGCGCTGCACCAGTTCTGCCGTCTGGCGCATGTCAAGCCCGGTAAAGTCCGGTATCTTTACTTTGTTGTCCGGCAAAAATTCCATTACCGGCACTTTAACGGCTTTGGCCCTGTCTTTGGCATCTTCCTCAAACGAAGGCAGCCCTTCGTGCGTGCTCGGCTGAATGCCCTTGGCAACAAGTATCTGCTGCAAAGTATCTTTAAATACCGGCGCCGATACCTGCGAACCGTAAAACGCGCCCTGCGGCGTATCAAGCATTACCAGCATCGCATACTGCGGATTGGCTGCCGGTACAAAGCCTACAAAAGACGCTATGTATTCGCCCGGAGCATAGCCGCCCTGCTCGGCAAGTTTTTCTGCCGTGCCGGTTTTGCCCGCAATCTGATAGCCTGCAATATGTGCCGTTTTGCCGCCGCCCTCGCTGACTACTTTTTCCATCATCATGCGCATCTGCCCGGCAACGTCTTCGGTAATAACGCGGCGCACAACCTTCTTCTGCCCCTGGCGCAAAACGCGACCGTCGGGCATTACAATTTTATCAATAATGTAAGGCTCCAGAAGTTCGCCGCCGTTGGCAATGGCGCAGATAGCGCGCAGCATTTGCAGCGGTGTTACGGCAATGCCCTGCCCGATGGCCATGGTGGCAATATCAGGCTCGTACATATCTTCCGGCCTGTACAAAATGCCGCTTTCCTCGCCCGGCAGTTCAATGCCCGTCGGCTGGCCGAAGCCGAACTTTTTGCTGTAATCAATCATCTGGTTTGCGCCGAGCTGCATGCCCAGCTGCACCATGCCGGTGTTGATGGAGTATTTAATAATATCCTCAAAGGGCACCTGCCCGCGCCCTTCGCCGTCCCAGTTGCGGATAACGCGGTCGGCAATTTTAATGCTGCCCTTGTCCTCAAACACCGTCTGCGGCGTAATGATGTTTTCACTCAGCCCCATGCAGCCTACAATCGGTTTAAAAACAGAACCCGGCTCGTAAATAATGGAAATTGCCCTGTTCGTCCACGTGGAAACCGGGTATTCGCCAAAATCATTAGGGTCAAAGGTCGGGCGCGAAGCCATACCAAGTACCGCGCCGGTATGCGGGTCCATCAAAATGGCTGCCGCTGCGCGCGATTTGGTTTCCTTCATGGCTCGGTCAAGTGCGTCCTCCAGCACAAACTGAATTTTGCTGTCGATGGTAAGGTACACCGTCGGCATATTCTGCGGGCGCGAATGGTTCATGCCCGCTTCGCCCATCGGGCGGCCCAGTGCGTCCACCATTTCTTCCTGCTCGGTTTTGGCACCTTTAATTACGGAATCAAGTGCCAGCTCAATACCGGCGAGCCCCTTGTCATCCGTGCCTACAAAACCCAGAATCTGCGCGGCCATGCTCTTTTTGGTGTAATAACGCTTGCTTTCTTCCAAAAAGTGCAGGCCCGGCAGTTTGTTTTCTTTAACTATGCGCGTTACCTCGTCCGCCTCTTTCGGCGTGAGGGTACGCTTAATCCATATAAAACGTGCTTCCGTAGTAAAATCGCTGTACAGGCTTTCGGCACTGATGCCGAGCGGCCCTGCCAGTAAATCTGCCGCCAGGCGCTTAACGTTGCGCCCGCTTTTGGCAGCCGCACTGTCCGGGCGGTCCTCCATTTCAACAGGGTCAACATACAACGATTTTGCCATAATGCTTACGGCAAGTTCTTCGCCGTTACAGTCTACAATCGCCCCGCGCGGCGAATACATTACGTCCGTGCCCATGGCCTGTGCCATCGACTGCCGCGCCATTGCGTCACCGCGTACAATTTGCAGCCACACCAGCCGGCCGATAACTATGGCAAAAACGGTAAAAATTAATGCAAACAGCCCAAAAAAGCGTTTTTTGCTGCTGTAAAACTTAAATTCTTTTCTCATCTGCGCCACCCCCTGCGCCTTAAATCAGAGGTTGGCATAATGGGCGGCATACCGGCATCACGCAGCAGTTCTTCGCGCTTTTCGCGCTTAACCTCCGCCTTGTAAACCGAAAGCGCCAGTCCCAGCGCCGTAAGCGATACCACCATGGAAGTGCCGCCGTAACTTATAAACGAAAGCGGCACGCCGATAACCGGCAGGCAGCCGCATACCATCAGCATATTGGCCGCAGCCTGCCCCACAACCAGAAGCGTTACGCCGCTGATGAGCATAAAGCCCTCCTCATCACGGCAGGCAGCTGCCATGCGGAACAGCGCAATGCCCAAAAGCGCAAACAGAAAAATTAAAAATACAGCGCCGCCAAAGCCCCATTCCTGGCAGTAAATGGCAAAGGCAAAGTCGGTATGCGCCTCCGGCAGATAAAAGAATTTGCCGCTGCCCTGCCCCCAGGGCACGCCCAAAACACCGCCGCTGCCAATGGAAATTAACGACTGCACCGCGTTGGAAGGGTCGCTCCACGGGTCGTACCACACCAGAACCCTTTGCAGGCGGTACGGCGCAATGGCAATAAGCCCCACAACGCCTACGAAGCCACCCGCCATTAAAAGCAGCAGCATACGCAGCGGAAGCCCTGCCAGAATATACATGCCCACGGAAAGCGCAACAACAATTGCCGCCGTGCCCATATCCGGCTGTTTCAAAACCAAGGCTCCGTATATCAGCGCCATTACCATCGTTTTGTTGCCCGGGTAATCAAATAATGCCGGGCGCAGATGTTTTTTCAGCCGCTTGCCAAGCTCGCCGGCGCACACCATAATCACTGCCAGCTTTGCCAGCTCCGAAGGCTGCAAGCTGAACGGCCCTATATACAGCCAGCGCTGCGCTCCCTTGGTTGTAACGCCAACCGTATCAACGGCAATCAGCAAAAACAGTACCGAAAAATAAATAATATTCAGCCAGTGCTTACTCAGCCATAAGTGGTAATCAGGGCCGCGCAGCCCCAAATACAGCATCACGGCAAAGCCAACCGCCGCAAACGCAACATAGCGTTTTAAATAAAAATATCCGTCGCCGAACATATCCGTCGCTTCAACAAAACTGGCGCTGAAAACATTAATGCATCCTATCGCCAAAAGCATCAGCGTAATCCATATTACTGCGTCACGCGGATTGTCCCAGATAAAAAAGTGTTTCTGCATAAATGCCTCTACTTAAACACAACTTCGCAAAAATTAATGGGCGTGCCCAAAGCGCTGAACTTCTGCTCATACTCCGTCTGCACTTCGTTCTCGTACTCCGAATGGTGCAAATCGTAGCTCAGGGCAATAATTTCCAGCCCAAACTCCTTAAACTCCTCTACCGAAAAATCAAACAGAGCCCTGTTGTCCGTTTTAAAGCGCAGGTGCCCGCCGCTTCCCAAAAGCCTCCGGTATTTTGCCAGAAAATTTCTGTGCGTAAGGCGGCGTTTGGCGTGGCGCGCCTTCGGCCACGGGTCGCTGAAATTCAAATACAGTTCCTTTATTTCGCCCGGCTCAAACCAGTCCTCCAGCTGCTCTGCGTTAGCGCAGATAACAACGGCGTTTTCCAGTTTGTTATCCATAATGTACTTGCCCGGATAATACGAAATATCGTGCTGCGTTTCAACGCCTATAAAAGCCTTTTCCGGGTACAGTTCCGCCATACCGGTTAAAAAGCGCCCCTTGCCGCAGCCAATTTCAAGGCACAGGCGCTTTCCGGGAAAACGCTCCTGCCAATGCCCTTTATAATCCTCCAGATTGTGCATCAGCACATATTTATCCTTTAATTCTTCCATTGCAGTTTCAATCCATGGCTTTTTTCTTAAACGCATAACTACCGTCCTTTATAAAAATTTACATCTATTAATTATACCATATCTTAACGCAAATTTTGCATAAAACATTTTAATTTGGCAGGCACATCCGCCCCTGCGGATATTTGACGAAGCGCCGCCGCAGTGCTATATTAAATTTGTAAGGGCACACGCCCCCAAAGGAGGTTTTAAATATGAACGAAGCAATGAACAACCTTTTAACCAGAAGAAGCTGCCGCAAATATAAACCAGATATGCTGCCGCAGGAAGTGCTTGACGAAATTTTAAGGGCAGGCACCTACGCCGCCAGCGGGCACGGCACGCAAAACCCCATTATGATTGCCGTTACCGATAAAGAAATGCGCGATAAATTAAGCAAATTAAACGCCAAAATTTTTGGCAAACCCGATATTGACCCGTTTTACGGCGCGCCGGTTGTTGTTATTGTACTGGCCGATAAAAAATATCCCACTTATGTTTACGACGGCAGCCTTGCCATGGGCAATTTAATGCTTGCCGCCCACGCGCTCGGCGTTGCCAGCTGCTGGATTCACCGCGCCAAAGAAGAATTTGAACTGCCCGAAGGCAGGGAAATTTTAAAACAGCTCGGCATTCAAGGCGACTACGAAGGCATAGGCCACTGCATTTTAGGCTATGCCGACGCCCCCGAACCGCAGGCTGCACCGCGCAAGGAAAACCGCGTTTATTACATTAAATAACCTTTGCAATTTACCCAAAATTTACAAATACCCGGCACGTTTTAACGCCTGCCGGGTATTTTTTGCCTTTAATACCGCGAAAAACGGCTAAAAAACAAGTTACGCCCCTTTACAGTGGTCAGTGCGGAAGCATTGGCAAACCAAAGCCCAAAATTACCCCACAAACGCCAATTTATGCCGATTTAACCTTTTGAACGCGCCCGAATATATGATACAATTAAAAAAATATTGCTATTAGAGCGGAGGTGACTGTTTCCCAAGCGGAAACATATTATTTGGATTATTTCGTGATAATTTTAAACATTATTGTAATTTTATTTCTGGTAGCGCTTAACGGCTTTTTCGTGGCATCAGAATTTTCTATCGTTAAAGTGCGCCCTTCAAGGCTCGACACTTTAATTAAAGAAGGCAGCAAAAGCGCGGTTTACGCACGCCAGGTAACGGAGCACCTTGACGCCTACCTTTCCGTAACGCAGCTTGGCATTACGCTTGCCTCGCTCGGCCTTGGCTGGATTGGCGAACCTGCCGTTGCCAAAATGCTGGCGCCGGTATTTGCCCTGCTTAAACTGCCGCCGCAGCTTGAGCACACGCTGGCCTTTGTGGTAGGCTTTTCCGTAATTACCGCCCTGCACATTGTACTTGGCGAACTGGTGCCGAAATCGCTTTCCATACAAAAAACGGAAGCCATTGTTTTATTTGTAGCGCGCCCGCTGATTATGTTCGACAAGCTGATGTACCCGGCCGTATGGTTTTTAAACCATGTTGCCAACTGGACCTTGCGCCGCATGGGCATCAGCGCTGCCAGCGAAGCGGAAGAAGCGCACAACGAAGAAGAAATCCGCATTTTGATGGAAGAAAGCTATAAATACGGCTATATCGACAAAAGCGAGCTTACCTATCTCGATAACGTTTTTGACTTTTCCGAACGCAGTGCCGGCGAAATCATGGTGCCCCGCACCGATATGATCTGCCTGTACCTTGAAGACAGCTTCGACGAAAACATCAAAACCGCGCTGACAGAACGCATGACGCGTTACCCCATCTGCAACGAGGATAAAGACCATATCATCGGCTTTCTGCATATTAAAGACTTGCTGCGCGCCCTTAACGACGGTCAAAAGCCCGACTTAAGCACACTGGCCCGCGACGTGCTGGAAGTACCTGTTTCCATGCCTATCAGCAACCTGCTGCGCCTTTTGCAGAAGGAACGCAAACAACTCGCCATTTTGATTGACGAATACGGCGGCACCGCCGGTATGGTAACTATCGAGGACATTCTTGAAGAAATCGTCGGTGAAATACAGGACGAATTTGACGAAGAACGCCCCGAAGTGGAAGAAGAAACGGATAAAAGCTATTCCGTTGACGGCAAAATGCTTTTGGAGGACGTTAACGACCTGTTCGGGCTTGAACTTGACGACAGCCAGTGCGACACCATTGGCGGCTGGGTTTACACGCAGCTTAACACGCAGCCGCAGATAGGGCAGACCGTTAAACTGCCCAAAGCGGAAATTACCGTGGAAGAAGTGGAAGCCCTGCGCATTACCCGCCTGAAAATAAAACTCTTAAGTGCGCTCAGCAGCGTTAACCAGGGCATGCTGGACGAACATTTGAATAAGGATTAATTGCGCAGAAACCTACCAAACAGCATACAGCGCTGAAACGTTTTCTTCACTAAAGCACAAAATCCCCTTTTATCATTTACATGAAAAAGGGGATTTTTTATTACTTAATTTACTTGTTCAGTGATATTAAAATTACCGTTTACTTAAAACATAATTTGCAGACGGCTCCAGAGCACCTGGTCATCCAGTCCGCTTTCCTTGCCTTCAAGGTCATAGTAATGCAGCTGGTAAACCATGTTTTTGGCAAGGGTTACACCGCCGCCGACCATATAGCCTTTAAAGCCTTCATCTACATAGTAACTCCAGTCGCCCGGGTACATGGTATGCGCCACAAAAGTACCTGCGCCTTGGTCATAGTAGTTGGCAAACAAGCCCCATGTGCCGGGTTTGTTTTTATCGGCACCTTTGTAATTAAGGCCTACAACATAACCATTGGTGTCAACGTCTTTATATTTGGAATTATCCCTTAAATCAATATCGGAATCAAGATAAGTTGCCGCCAAAGTAAAATCACCGAATTTATAATTGGCGCTTAAATTCCATATGCCGTTATCAGAACCTGTTTTTGCACTGTTATCTATGCCGTAACTGTCAATAGAGGCTAAAGCATCCTGAAATTTATCATAACCGGCAGAAAGGCTTAAATTGCCAACTTTGCCGCCAACGGATGCACCCTACATTTTATCATAGCCATAATCGGTGGGAATACCATAATAAGCTGTAAGTTTTACATTCTTCCCGTAAGACAGCTCAATTTTTTCGGCGGTATCATCATAAATAAAACCATTGCCTGCATAGTGGTCTGTTTTGCCGGCAATTACTTTTACGCCGCCCAGCCTGCCGCTGACATAGGCCTGATTTAAAGTCACATCATCATCGCCAGTACTGCCCTTGCTCTTACCGTCAATATCGCTTAAAATTTGGTTATTTTCAAAACGCCCGGTGTAGCTCCAGTCTTCGTTAATATTACCGTTAACAAAAATACGGGTACGTAAACGGTGCTGCGCAATGCTGCCAACTTTAGAGTTTTTCTCTTTCAAATCGCCGCTGCGGTCGCCGTATTCATAACGGATTTGCCCGGTAATGCGCACGTTATCACTTTTCTTTTCCAAGTTTGCAACACGCACGCCAAGGCTGTCCAGCTCACCGGCAAATTCCGCTGCAAGCCTGTCTGCATTGGCGCCCTTCGCCATTGCTTTGGCTGTAATCTGCGCCATTTCATAGCGGGTCATTAATCTGTCGCCGCCGTAAGTGCCGCCGGGGTAGCCTTCAATTACGCCTTCTGCGGCAAGTTTGTTCACGGCGTCATAATCCCAATGGCCTGCCGGAACATCGCTGAACGGATTTGCCGCGTACGCGGAAGCGGTAATTCCCATCGCTATCGTCATTGCTAAAAGTAAAGTTTTTTTCATTATACAAACACTCCTCTTTTAAAATTCAATTATAGAATGTATCAGTTTATGTGCGTAACTGTCCGTTGTTTCGCGCAAGTTTTTTACTTTAATGTGCTCGGTTACCCTGCCGTTCTGCAAAAATAAAACGTCGTCGCACAAATAAGTAATGGAGGTAAGGTCATGCGTAATAAAAATATAAGTTAAATTAAGTTTCTCCTTTAATTCCGTCAACAGGTCCATAATCTGCACCTGTGTATGCGCGTCAAGCGACGATATTGCTTCGTCAAACAAAATAATTTCCGGGCGGCATGCCACGGCACGGGCAATACATACACGCTGCAGCTGCCCGCCGCTGAGCTGGTGCGGAAAACGCTGCAAAAAACTTTCGTCAAGCCCGACAAGCTTCAAAAGGCGTGCAGCTTCTTCGTTATCATCCAATTTTACCTTTTCGCGCCGCTTGTAAACAGCAATTCCTTCGGCAATAATATCCTTAATCCTAAAGCGCGGATTAGCGGAAGTGGTATAATCCTGAAAAACAATGCTCAAGCGGTTTTGCAGCATTTTTCTTCCTTCTTTGCCTGCATAAACATCAACATTTTCCAGCGTATAGCTGCCGCTGTCCGGTTTTAAAATACCGCAGATAACTCTGCCCAAAGTGCTTTTGCCGCTGCCAGATTCACCTAAAATGCCCAGGCAGGTTCCCTTTTGTACATCAAACGATACGTTAAATAAAATCTGCTTCATGGTTTTGCCAAAAAAACTTTTTTGCTGCTCGCTGCGGAAGCTGACGCAGATATCTTTTAATTTCAGCACTGCCTTTCACCTCCCGGCGTATCAACAAATTGCCTGTACCTGCGCATAACGGCGGTTCTTTTTTCTACCAGAAGGCGCGTATACGGGTCCGACGCTGCCGTTACGATATGCTTAAAATTACCGCGGTCCACAACTTTGCCTTTGCTCATCACAATTATTTTATCTGCCAGTTTGGAAACCACGCCCAAATCGTGCGTAATAAAAATAACGGCGGTATTGCTTTCGTTTTTAATGCGCAAAAATTCCTCCAAAATTTCATACTGCGTAATAGCGTCAATCGCCGTTGTCGGCTCGTCCGCCACCAGTAAATCAGGCTCCATAGCCGTGGCTATGCCAATCATTATGCGCTGCAGCATGCCGCCCGAAAGCTGATGCGGAAACTTTTCCAGCACTTCTTCCGGGTCGCGGATAAGCATTTTTTCAAGCGTTAAAATTGCTTTTTCCCTGATGGCTTTTTCATTCAGCCCAAGATGGGCGGCAAAGGTTTCGCCAATCTGGTCACCAATACGGCACAGCTGGTCAAAGCAGGTCATCGGGTTCTGCAAAACCATGGTAATGCTGCTCCCACGTATTTTGCGCAGGTTTTCTTTAGATTCCTGCAACAAATCCTTGTTTTTATAAAAGGCTTCGCCTGAAATTTTAAAGCTGCTGTCCAGTAAACCAAGGATTGATTTTACCGTAAGGCTTTTGCCGCTGCCAGATTCGCCAAGAATCCCGAGGCATTCGCCCGGGCGCAGCGAAAAGCTGACGTTATCCACCAAAAGGCTTTGTTTTTCACGGGTATCAAGCAGCACGGACAAATTCTTAACATCTAAAATATTTTCCATTATGCCGCCTCCTTCGGGTCAAATACATCGCGCAGGGCGTCGCCCAAAAGGTTAAAGGCCGTTACCAGAACAACAATGCCAATGCCGGGCACCAGCATCTGCGAAGGATTGGTGGTTAAAACATGCTTGGCTTCGTTCAGCATTGCGCCCCATTCCGGAATTGGCGCCTGCACGCCAAGCCCCAAAAACGAAAGCGTGGAAATGTTAATTACCGCCCAGCCTATATCAAGCGTTGCCAGTACTGCCAAATCTGCCGTTATGGATGGCAGCAGATGGCGCGAAAGGATGAACCATTCCGGCGTGCCTACGCAGCGCGAAAACTGCACAAAATTACAGTCGCGGTACTGCACAACTGCCGTGCGTATCATACGGGCGTACCAGGCCCATTTAATGAACACATTGGCCAGAATTACGTTGCGCACGTCAATGCCCAAAAGCGCTACAACGGCAAAAACCATTATCTGGCTGGGGAAAGAAAGCATTACATCCACCACGCGCATAATAACTTCATCAACAGGGCCTTTAAAATAACCTGCCAGCAGCCCCATTAATCCGCCCAGGCCGATTGTGCCGAGCATGGTTAAAAGCGCAAGCCCCAAAGTAGGGCGTATGCCGTACAGCATGCGCGATAAAATGCGGCGGCCAAGCTGGTCGGTCCCTAAAGGATACTGCGCGCTCATCGGTGCAAACTTGTTTAAAATGTCATTGGCGTACGGGTCATTAGGCGCTATAAACGGGGCAAAAATGCCGAGAAGGGCAATAAAAATAATTACGCCCGATGTTGATACCGCCATTTTATTATTTAAAAAGCGTTCTAACATTACTGCACCTCCCTGCGCAGGCGCGGGTCAATTACCGTTTGCAAAATATCAAAAATAAGGTTGAAAACTACAAACAGCGCGCCGATTAAAAGAACATACGCCTGCACTACCGGGTAATCGCGGTTAAAAATAGATTCTATGCACAAAGTGCCGAGCCCCGGCCAGGCAAAAACATTTTCAACAACTATCGTGCCCGCAATAAGCTGCGGTATGCTCATGCCGATGGCAACAAAACAGGTATGCATTGAATTGCGCAGAATATGCTTTGTTAAAATAAGGCGCTGCGGCAGGCCGCGCACATTGGCATAAAGCACATAATCCTGCTTCATGTTTTCCAGCATATTGTTTCTTATCAGCCTTATATACGTTGAAATATACGTCAGCGAAACGGTAACGGCAGGCAGTATTAAATGTTTTATCCCGGCATTGCCGCTTGTCGGCAAAAGGTCAAGCTTAATGGAAACAAACCACATCAGCAAAAGCCCAATCCAGTAGGCAGGCATTGCTGTCGTCATAAAAATAAAGGCGCGCATAATCTTGTCAAACCAGCTGTCTTTATAAACGGCACAGAAAAAGCCGATGGGAATGCTTAAAAATATTACCAGCACGAACGAAGCGCCTGCCAGTAAAAGTGTTGCCGGCATGCAGCGCAGAAGCTCGCCCGCAACCGTGCGCGACGGATTGGTATAGCTGATGCCGAAATCGCCGTGCAGGCAGCTTATTACCCAGTCGGCATAACGGATTAAAAACGGCTTATCAAGCCCCAGCTCCCGGCGCACTTCTTCTACTGCTTCCGGCGTGATAACCGGTACCTGGCGCACGCGCAGCGCAACCTCCGCCGGGTCGGACGGTATCAGGCTGATAAAGCAGAAGCAGATAAAAGAAATACACAGCAGCAAGGGGATAGTGCTTAAAATTCTTTTGGTAATGTAATACCGCATAATAACTCCCTTTCTAATACACAGAGGGCCTTCTTTAACAGAAGACCCTCTTTCTGCCTTATTCTATATACATATCGTGGAACGGCACTTCATACTGGGTCTGCGTAAAATGCATTCCTTTCAGGTCCGAACGGAAAATTGCCTTGTTGCATTCATACGTCAGCGGAATATACACCGCATCGTCATGCAAACGGGTAAGCACATAGGTATACAGGTTCTGGCGTTCAGCCTCATCGGTGGAAACCATTATTTCGGTAATTGCCCTGTCGATTTCCTGTTTGTCGGCCAGCCCCTGCTGCGCAGCATAATCGCCGTAAACCGGCATCCTCATTGCCGCCAGTGAAGACTGCGGGTCGTAAGGAGTGCCCCAGCAGATGTTAAATACCATATCAAAATTACCGGCTTTCATTTTATCGCGGTAAGACTGTTCTTCTTCGCCGTGAATGTTCAGCTTAATGCCGAGCTTACTGTATTCGGACTGCAAATATTCAGAAATAGCCTTTTCCGTTACGCTGTCGCTGTTATATAAAAGCCCCAGTTCCATTTTCTGCCCCGCTTTGGCGCGGATACCGTCGCTGCCTTTCTGCCAGCCCGCTTCGTCAAGCAGTTTTTCGGTAAGTGCCGGGTCGTACTGATACGGTTTCAAATCAATATCGCAGTACGGAATTGTTTTGGCAAAAAGGGTATCGGCAGGCTGCTCTACTCCGTAAAAAATGCCGTCAGAAATAGCCTGTTTGTTGGTTGCATGCTGCAGCGCCTTGCGCACCTGCGTGTCTTTCAGCACGGCGTTCTGGGTATTAAGCACAATCTGGCGGGTTGAGGTAGGTTCGGAAAGCGCAATTGTAAAATCCTTGTTGTCTTTGAACTTTCTGATGGAATCAACGTCAAGCATATTCTTGCCGAAGATAAGGTCAATCTCGCCCTTTTCCAAAGCCATTACGCGCGTCTGGTTATCGGGAATAACCTTTACCAAAATCTTTTTCAGCTTCGGCTGCGGGCCCCAGTAATTGGGGTTAGCCTCAAACACGGCGTATTCGTCGGTAACAACTTCACCCAGCATATACGGGCCGGTACCGATGAATTTTTCCACGCCGTTTTTAGTGCTGCCGTTTTTCATCGCTTTAGGCGAAATCATGGCAAACGGACGGGTTACACTTAATTCCGTCAGCATTGGGTAATACGGCTTTGAAAGCTTAATTACAAAAGTTTTGGCATCCGGTGCGGAAACGCCTTCCAAAAGATGCATCATCTCCAGCCAGGTGTGGCGGTCTTTGTTTTCGATAATGGCGTCAAAATTTGCTTTGATGGCGTAAGCATCGCAAACTTCGCCGTCATGGAATTTAACGCCTTCGCGGATGTGAAAGGTATAAGTTTTTCCGTCCGGGCTGATATCCCAGGATTCTGCCAGTACGCCTTTAAAACCGCCGTCTTCCGTAAACGTGGTTAAAGTTTCGTAAAGCATCTCCTTTGCGTACATTTCACCGGCATATAAATGCGGGTTTAAATCGCGGATATCGCGGTAATTAACAAAAACAAGCTCATCTTTTGGCCTTTCTGCCTTCGTCTGGGTATCGGAACCGCAGCCGGTAAATACACTTACTGCCAGCGCGCAGGTTAAAGCTGCAGCGGCAAGTTTTTTAAACATATAAAAATCCCCCTTTTCCGGTATGATATTACGCACGTATTATAGCACGTTTGCAAAAGGGGCAAATAATGCAAAATAATAAGCACCACATTATAACTAAGTGTTATAACGTAGTGCTGTATTTTTCAATAAAATTTTCGGCGTAACTGCTTAATACCTGCCCTTCCGCATAAATAACGCCAACAATCAGCATATCGTCGCTGCCGTTAACAGGTATTGCCTTTATTCCGTACTGTTCATACTTTTTATATTTGGAGCCGATGCCAATAAGGCACAAATCGGTATCATTCAAAAAATTTAAAATGGCCGCCTCACTGTTGGTATAAAAGCTGCTGTCGAGCCCTTCCGCTTCGGCGTAACCCACGTTAATACGCTCCAAATGGTGCTCCAGCGAAAAAAATTCCTTTACGCCGCGGATTACGTTTAAGCTTTTCAGTTCTTCCATGCCTATGCCCGGCGAATTGTAAAGCGGATGTTTCGCCCCGGCATAAACGCACAGCGGCCTTGCGGCAATGGCTTTAAACTTTAAATTTTTGTGCTTCAGAATATGCAGAAACATCTGCATCTGCTTTTGCGCCACATAAACAATGCCAATTTCGCAAATGCCCTGCTGTACATTATTGGTAATTTCTTCCAGTGAACCCTGGTGGTATTCCAGTACAATTTTATTTTTATGCTCTTTGTAAAAATCTACCAAAAGCTTGGCCACAACATCGCTGCGGTAAGTTGCCACAGAAAGTTTATTGCAGGCCGCAGGCCCTGCCGCATCCATAATCAGCTTAATATGCTTTAAAACGCTTTCGGCATACTGCCGGATGGTGTTGCCATAGGGCGTAAGCTGCATGCCGCGGTGTGAGCGTTTAAAAAGCTCCCTGCCAAGTTCGGCTTCAAAACTTGCTATTACCTTGCTGACATTGGGCTGAGTAGTGTAAAGGCAGGCTGCCGCCTTATTGATGCTGCCGCGTTCACAGACAGCCAAAAAATACTCCAGTTGCCTGATATCCAAAACATTCACGCTCCATTAAAATAGTAACATCATTATAGCATATCAAGTTAGCTTCTGCAAACTTACTTGTTTCAGCAAAAAAATATCAGCATGCTTAACTGCTGTGAGTTAAAACATGCTGATAACAGAGCTGCTTTTGTAATTTTATTTTTTCTTTTCTGCCGAGGCAATAACGGCTTCGGCAAGTTCTTTAAGGGTTATGCGGCGGTTCATGCTGTACTGGCGCATTTTGCTGTATGCTTCGTCCTCCGTAAAGCCGTGTGCCGCCATTAATATGCCTTTGGCGCGGTCAAGCAGCTTGCGTGTTTCAAGGCTTTCGCGCAAACCGGCAAGTTCGCTGTCCATCTTCTGGTATTCCTTAAAGCGGGCAATGGCTACCTGCATGGTGGCAAAAAGCTGTTCTTCGCGCACCGGCTTAACCAGATATGCCATTACGCCGCTGCTGTTGGCGCGCTCAACCACATCCTGCTGGCTGTAAGCCGTTAAAAGAAGCACGGGCGCAATATGCTGGCCGGTAATAATTCCGGCTGCCGTAATGCCGTCCATCTTCGGCATTTTTACGTCCATAATAACCAAATCTGGCTTTAAGCGCCGGGCAAGCTCCACGGCTTCTTCCCCGTCAGATGCTTCGCCAAGCACCGTATGCCCCGCTTCCGTCAGCATTTCGCGCAAATCCAGGCGGATTAACGCTTCGTCATCGGCAATAATAATTTTTAACCCTTCCATTTTTATCCCCCCAAAGGTATTGCTACTTCGGCGCAGGTTCCTCCCTGCGGCCTGTTTTCTATTTTAAAAGTTCCGTGTAAATCGGCTTCGGCCATAGTTTTAATAATGCGCAGACCCAAGCTGCTCTGCGGAATGCCGTTAAAGCCCGGCGGCAGGCCGTTGCCGTCGTCGCATACGGTAAGTCGGCAGCCGTTTTCTGTTTTTTTCAGCTCCACGCTGATGGCGCCCTGCGTACGCCCTGTAAAGGCATGGTCAAAGCAGTTTTGGAGCATTTCGTTTAATACCAGTGCCATGCTGGTTGCTTTTTCCGAAGGAATAACGACATTATCGGCGCTGAATCCGGTTGTAAGGCGCAGTTCCGGCGCGGCCATGCCGCTGAGCACCGCTTTGTAAATTCCCTGCGCCACTGCTGCCATATCCACCGTGCCGCTGCCCTGCTGCGCCAAAAATTCGTGCACAACGGCAATGCTGTTTACGCGGCTGATGCAGTCGCGCAGCACGGTTTTGGTTTCGTCCGCTTTGGCGCGGCGCATTTGCAGGCGCAGAAGGCGGTGGAAGATTTGCAACCGGCGGACGAGGATATGATGTGTATGTCGTTACAACACTGGAGGATTACGGAAAAGGTGAAACACCGGTAGAAGGGTCTTTGCGTTATGGCATCGAAGAATTTGCCAAAGATAAAGGCGGAACGATGATTGTATTTAATGTGGGTGGTACGATAGAATTAAAGCAGACACTGACCTTTAAAGAAAGAAAAAATATTACCGTAGCAGGACAGACAGCACCGGGGGATGGTATTACCCTGTCCG
>OHEN01000529.1_pt1 | contig 18761 bp, 15 predicted proteins | sample 1567291 | NCBI WGS metagenome assembly OHEN01 (sample SAMEA3879592, study PRJEB24766) | human gut metagenome | biome: human-associated habitat; feature: feces | place: USA | collected 1985/1987
GCGGGCCGGGGCGCAGATCGGCCCCGATGACCCGGGGGTATTTTCCCGAGGCCGCCAGCACCGCTGTCAGCTTGCCGTGGTCACAGCCGATGTCGGCCACCGGCTTGCCCGGCAGCACCAGCTCGGCGGCGGCGGTCAGACGCGCATCCAGTGTGGGGAGCACTCAGGCCTTCTTGGAAGCCAGATGGGCGTTCAGCTTCTCCAGCAGCTCGTCGCAGTCCACACCGTGGACCTCACAGGCCTCGGCAATGGTCTCGCCGCGGGAAGCGGGGCAGCCCAGGCAGTGCATACCAATCTCCATGAAATAGGGAGCGGTGGTCTGATCCATATCCAGAATATCGCCAATGATGGTCTCGCGGGTCACCTGCATTGTCTTGTTCTCCTCGTTCTTCTTGAGCATATTAAAAATATCAAACATGATGGGATTCCTTTCTGTTGTGGGTGTTTTCGTGGTCAAACAGACCATTCGTATATACTATACCCTATTACTAGGTATTTTTGCAAGACTTCTTACAAATTTTAAGCCTCATCTTTGTACAACCTCTCAGTCGAGCTTACGCTCGCCAGCTCCCCTGGTAGGGGAGCCTCTGGCGAAACCGGAAACTTTGCGTGGATTGCCAAGACCTCCCACTTTGGGGGAGGTGGATGCGACCAGCGGGAGCAGACGGAGAGGGCGAGGCTGTTCGCCTCCACCACATATCTTTTCCTTTTATGAACCCCCTTCCAGCGCAAATTTACAGAAAATTCATTCAAAATCCGGCTAAAATAACCTTGCAGGTTTGACGCGTCTGCCGCTTTGGTGTATCATATATGTGTGTATTTATGTCTATCTCCGGGAAGCATTTTCCCGAATTTGATCTATGAGGTGTTACCAATGTCCCTTGTTGAAAAACTCTTTGGCAGCTTCTCGGACCGGGAGCTGAAAAAGATCAACCCCATTGCCAAGCAGGTGCTGGCTCTGGAAGAAAAATATGCCGCCATGCCGGATGCCGACCTGCAGGCACAGACCGCTGTGTTCAAGCAGCAGCTGGCCGACGGCAAGACCACCGATGATATCCTGCCCGATGCCTTTGCCGTCTGCCGCGAAGCCGCATGGCGCGTGCTGGGCATGAAGCACTTCCCTGTGCAGGTCATCGGCGGCATTGCCCTGCACCGCGGTGATATTTCCGAGATGCAGACCGGTGAAGGCAAGACTCTTGTGGCTACCCTGCCCGCCTACCTGAATGCCCTCACCGGTGAGGGCGTGCATGTTGTCACCGTCAACGATTACCTTGCCAAGCGCGACAGCGAGTGGATGGGCAAGCTCTACCGCTGGCTGGGCCTTTCTGTCGGCCTGATCGCACAGGGCATGGACGGCGATGCACGCCGCGCCGCCTATGCTGCCGACATCACCTACGGTACCAACAACGAGTTCGGCTTCGACTACCTGCGCGACAACATGGTGACCTATAAGGCCAACATGGTGCAGCGCGGCCACGCCTATGCCATCGTCGATGAAGTGGACTCCATCCTGATCGATGAAGCCCGCACGCCCCTGATCATTTCCGGCCGCGGCGAGGATTCCTCCAGCCTGTACACACAGGTGGACCGCTTTGTGCGCACCCTGCGCAAGAGCGTGGTGGTAGAGCTGGAGGATAAGGTCTCTACCGACGAGCAGACCGACGGTGATTACGTCGTGGACGAAAAGCACAAGACCTGTACCCTGACTGCCAGCGGCATCAAGAAAGCGGAAGCCTACTTCAAGGTCGAGAACCTTGCCGCCGCCGAGAACATGACCCTTGCCCATCACATCGATCAGGCCATCAAGGCTTACGGCGTGATGCAGCGGGACATCGATTACGTGGTCAAGGATGGTCAGGTCATCATCGTGGACGAGTTCACCGGCCGTCTGATGATCGGCCGCCGCTACAACGAAGGCCTGCATCAGGCCATCGAAGCCAAGGAGGGCGTGAAGATCGCCGCCGAGAGCAAAACGCTGGCTACCATCACCTTCCAGAACTACTTCCGCATGTACAAAAAGCTGTCCGGTATGACCGGTACCGCCAAGACAGAAGCCACCGAGTTCACCGAGATCTACGGCCTGAACATCGTTACGGTGCCCACCAACCGCCCCCGTCAGCGCATCGATTATCCGGACGCCATCTACAAGACGGTCAACGGCAAATACAATGCCGTTATCCAGCAGGTGCTGGAATGCCACCAGAAGGGCCAGCCCGTGCTGGTGGGTACGGTCAGCGTGGAAAAGAGTGAGACCCTTGCCAAGATGCTGCAGAAATACACCCGCGACTTCAACGTGCTGAACGCAAAGAACCACGAGCGTGAAGCCGAGATCGTGGCGCAGGCCGGCAAAAAGGGTGCCATCACCATTGCCACCAACATGGCAGGCCGTGGTACTGATATCATGCTGGGCGGCAACGCCGAGTTCATGGCCAAGGCCCAGATGCGCAAGGAACACTTCTGCGAAAATCTGCTGAACCCGGAAAAGCCCGAGGATGCCGACCCGGCTGTAGTGGAAATGCTGCTGACCGAAGCCAACGGTCACGGCGATACCGAGGATGCCAACATCCTTGCTGCCCGCAAGCGCTTCGATGAGCTGTACGCCCAGTGCAAGCCCCAGATCGATGCCGAAGCTGAGCAGGTGCGCGCTGCAGGCGGTCTGTTCATCATCGGCACCGAACGCCACGAGAGCCGCCGCATCGACAACCAGCTGCGCGGCCGTGCCGGCCGTCAGGGCGACCCGGGTGCTTCCCGCTTCTACCTGAGCCTGGAAGATGACCTGATGCGCCTGTTCGGCGGCGACCGCGTCTCCAGCCTGATGGATACCCTCAAGATCGACGAGGACACTCCCATCGAGAACCGCATGATCACCAACACGCTGGAAAGCGCCCAGAAAAAGCTGGAAGGCCGCAACTTCGAGATCCGCAAGAACGTGCTGAAGTACGACGACGTGATGAACCAGCAGCGCGAGATCATCTATGGTCAGCGCCGAAAGGTGCTGGATGGCGAGGATATCAGCACCGAAATGCACAAGATGCTGCGCGAGAACATCGATTCCAGCTGCGACCAGTTCCTGGCCGGTGATGTGAAGGACGACTGGGACTTTGGTGCCCTGCGTCGCCACTATCTGGGCTGGCTGACCACCGAGGAAGACCTCCACTACACCGTGGCCGACTTTGACGATATCTCCCGCAAGGGCATTGCCGACCAGCTCTATGACTGCGGCATGAAGATCCTCTCCGACAAGGAGCAGCGTTACGGTACTCCCATCATGCGTGAGCTGGAGCGCATCTGCCTGCTCAAGTGCGTGGACCGCATGTGGATGGACCACATCGACAACATGGACCAGCTGCGTCAGGGCATTTCCCTGCGCGGCTACGGCCAGAAGGATCCCGTGGTGGAGTACCGCATCGAGGGCTTTGACATGTTCGACCAGATGGTGGATTCCATCCGTGAGTCCAGTGTGAAGATGCTGCTGACCATCGAGATCCGTCAGGCCGGTGCTGCCCCCAAGCGTGAGCAGGTGGCAAAGCCCACCGGCGAAGGCTTTGTGCCCGGCAACGGTGCACCCGGTGCCAAGGGTGCACCCCACGGCCAGCCTGTGCGTGTCATCAAAATTGGCCGCAACGACCCCTGCCCCTGCGGCAGCGGCCTGAAGTGGAAAAAGTGCACCTGCGCCAAGTACCACCCGGAAGGCACATCGACGAACGAAAACTAAGTAAAAAACCTCTCAGGCTCTGCCATAAGGCAGGGTCTGGGAGGTTTTTGATAAAATAGAGGGAGTTGATTTTGGAATGATCACACCAGAAAAACTGCTCGAATCCGCAAAGGAGCTGGAAACCCAGCTGCGCACATGGCGGCGCACCCTGCACCGCCACCCGGAGGTAGGCTTTGACCTGCCCGAGACAAAAGCGCTGGTGAAAAAGGCCCTGACCGAGATGGGCTACACCCCGCAGGACTGCGGCAAGTGCGGCGTACTCGCGCTAGCGGGCGGCAAGCGCCCCGGCAAGACCATCCTGCTGCGGGGCGATATGGATGCCCTGCCCATTCAGGAGGAATCCGGCGAAGAATTTGCTTCCGAGGTGCCGGGCAAGATGCACGGCTGCGGCCACGATATGCACACCGCCATGATGCTGGGTGCGGCAAAGCTGCTCAAAGAACATGAGGACGAGATCGAGGGCACCATCAAGCTGGAATTCCAGCCTGCAGAGGAGATCTTTCAGGGTTCGCTGGACATGCTGAAAAACGGCCTGCTGGAAAACCCGAAGGTGGACGCTGCCGTGATGTTCCACGTTCTGGCCGGGATGCCCCTGCCCGTTGGCACCGTGCTGGTGCCGGGCGGCGGCATCACCATGGCAAGCTGTGAGCAGTACCACATCACCGTACACGGCAAGGGCGGCCATGGCTCCATGCCCAACGCCTGCATCGACCCCATCACCGCAGCGGCCCACATCCACATTGCCCTGCAGGAGATCAACAGCCGTGAGCTGGACCCCGCCAAGTTTGGCGTGTTCACCACGGGCCGGTTTGAAGCTGGCAAGGCATCCAACGTCATCCCGGATTCTGCCGATATGTGGGGCACTATCCGCACGGTGGACCCCGAAGGTGCCGTGAGCGAGCAGATCCACCAGCGCATGACCGAGATCGCGCAGGGCGTGGCGGCAGCCTATCGCTGCACTGCTGATGTGGAGTTCAGCGACCACTGCCCCTGCATGGTGGTGGATACGCCTCTTGCCAAGAATGCCCTGACCTATATGACCGAACTGCTGGGCCGTGGTGCCATGGATATGACCGTCCTCACCGGCGGCAAGCCCGGCGGCGGCAGCGAGGACTTTGCCTTTGTCAGCCACGAAGTGCCCACTGTGAGCATGTTTCTCTCCGCAGGCAACGCCAAGGAGGGCTATGTTTACGGCCAGCACCACCCCAAGGTACGCTTTGACGACAGCGTGCTGTACGTGGGCTCTGCAGCCTATGCCTATATGGGCCTGCGCTGGCTGAGCGAGCATCCGTAAATCTTTATTTAATATAAAAGGGAACGGTTCACTTCATTCAGATGGACCGTTCCCTTTTATTCTTATATCAGTTTTGCGCCGGAGTGCGGCAGGCTGTCGGCCCCAAGGCTTTGCAGCTGCTGCGGCAGGGCGGCGAGGTCGCCGCCGGTGTAATACCACGCAGCGGCAAACGCGGCCAGTGCCAGAATCAGCAGAAAAATCAGGGCATTCCGCACCCTGTGCCGTTTGCGCGGCGCTGCTGTCGGTGCATCCGGCTCCGGCTTGTCCGGCAGGCGCTGCGCCGTCAGGGCATCTGCCGGGATGGCCCTGCCATACTTCTGCCAGATTGTTCCCGCCGCCTGCGGCAGACCGGAAGCCGCCCGGCGGATCATATCCAGCAGCCACAAAGCAGGCGTATCTGCATTGGCCACCGTGCGCACCCAGCAGCCTTTCCGGCTGCCCAGAAACAGCACCGTGTCCTCGGCGCGCTCCAGACATCCAGCTGCAAAGTCTGCACCCACAAGGCGCTGCGCTGCCCGCACACGGGTAAGCTTTGCCGGCACCGGCCCGCCCTTGACCCGGCAGACCTTTGCGCTCAGCTTTTCCCGCACCTTTGCATCGGCATAGCTCATGGCTCCAAAATCAAACACTTTTTCTGCGCCGGCCACCGTTTCCATCCGGGCTTCCAGCAGAGTGCCTGCATCCGCATCACAGCATACCAGCAGCCTGTGGTGCGTTTCCAGCGCCTGCACCGCTGCATGAACAAGGGTCATCTCCCCTTCTCCGTACAGCTCTGCCGCAAAGCGGTCTGCCAGCGCTTTCCGCGCCTTGATCAATGCCGTGGGCGTTTCTGTCTGCAGCGCAGCCAGTGTTTCTGCACCGCGGCTGCGGCACTGGGCAGCAAGTCCTGTCTGCTGCACTGCCTGTTGTACTGCCCACAGCGGTGCGCCAAACAACCGCAGCACACAGGTGGTCTGCGTTTTTTCTTCGTGTATCAACTGCTTCACCCCCGCGGCCCGGGGCCGCTCGTATTAACCCTTGAGGAAGGTGCTGTCCAGTGCCGTCAGAGCCGCAGCATCATGCCGGGCGCTTTTTGCCAGTGCCTGTGTATCTGCAGGAACTTTGCCCTGAGCCAGACGCAGCGCCAGTTCCAGTGCCGCCTGTGCCGCGCGGGCACGCACCAGCGCACGGTCGGGGCGGGAGACGAAGAGCTTTTTTACATAGACGGTCTCACCGCAGGCCGCACCCAGATACACCGTGCCCACCGGGCGGACGGCATCGCCGCCGTTGGGGCCTGCCAGACCGGTGACGCTGACAGCGATATCGGCCCCGGCAGCTTCTGCTGCGCCAAGTGCCATCTGTGCCGCCACAGGGGCAGACACCACATTGTATTTTGCAATGACTGCCGGTTCCACACCTACCATTTTTGCCTTGGCCTGCTCCCAGTAGGTAACAAAGCCGAAGCCGAACACCTCACTTGCACCGGACACATTGGTCAGCCGCTGGGCGATCATGCCGCCTGTGCAGCTTTCTGCCGTTGCAATGGTGAGCCCCTTTTCCTTCAGGGTGTGCACCAGAGTCTCTTCCAGACCGGTCACATCCTCATCATACACCGCATCACCCAGCAGATCATAGAACTTTGTGGCGTATGCGCGGCACATTTTTTCGGCTGAACTGTCGGTTTCTGCCCGGGCAGTAATGCGGATCTCGCACTCGCCGGTCTTGCAGTAGATGGCGGCGGTGGGATTTGTGTTTTCCAGCAGATGCCGCACACGGTATTCGATATCGCTTTCGCCGCCCAGCACCCGCAGCGTGATGGAATGCAGGGTGCAGTTCTGGCGGGCCAGCAGCAGCGGGCGCACACTCTCTGTCCACATGGCTTTCATTTCGTGGGGCACGCCGGGCATGAGCACAGCACAGTGGCCATCCTGTTCGAACCACGCCCCGGGGGCAGTGCCGTGGTTGTTGATGACCTTGTGGCCGTGCACCGGCACCATGGCCTGCTTGCGGTTGTTTGGGGTCGTCTTGCGCCCGGTACGAGTGAAGAAATCCACGATCTTCTGCCATTCTTCCAGGTCAAAAGCCAGCGTATCACCGTAGCATCCAGCAACCGTCTCCTTGGTCAGGTCGTCCGCCGTGGGGCCAAGGCCGCCGGTGAACACCAGCAGGTCGCAGCGCTGCTTGGCCTCGTTGACAAAGTCCGCCAGCCGCCCCTGATTGTCGCCGATGGTGCTCTCCCGCTGGACCGTGATGCCCAGATCGGCCAGCTCCCGGCTGAGGTACTGGGCGTTGGTGTTGAGAATGTTGCCGAGCAGCAGCTCGGTGCCCACACTGATGATCTCTGCTGTCATGGCTTTCACCCCTCAAATTCGACCTGATCGGTGATACGGATGCGGATGCGCTCGGCGCTCTCTGCTGCTTCGGCTTCCAGCGCGGCAAGGCCGGGCATGGCGGCTTCGGCTTCCAGAATTTCGGCCAGCTCCGGGCGGATCTTCGGGTGCGGCGGGGTGAAGATGGTGCAGCAGTCCTCGTAGGGCAGGATGCTGGTCTCAAAGGTGTTGATGTGGCGTGCCGTCTCCACGATCTCGGTCTTGTCCATGCCGATGAGCGGGCGCAGGATGGGCAGATCCTGCGCAGCATCGGTGCACTGCAGGGCCTTGACGGTCTGGCTGGCTACCTGAGCCAGACTCTCGCCGGTAACAAGGGCTTCGCAGCCCTGCTTCTTGGCAATAACGTTGGCAATGCGCATCATGCTGCGGCGCATCAGCACCGTGAACAGCACATCCGGAGCATTATCCCGGATGTACTCCTGCGGCTTGGTGTAGGGCACGACGAACAGATTGGAGCTGCCCGTATAGATGCTGGTGAGCTGCGCCAGAGCCTTCACCTTAAGCTTTGCGCGCTCCGAAGTGTACGGCGGAGACGCAAAGTGGATGTGGTCCAGTGCCAGACCGCGCTTTGCCATGCGGTAAGCTGCCACGGGACTGTCGATGCCGCCAGACAGCATGTTCAATGCACGGCCGCTGGTGCCCACGGGCAGACCGCCCTCGCCGGGCACTTTGGGGCCGTGGATATACGCGCCGTAATCACGAATTTCCACGATGACCTTGAAATCCGGGTTATGCACATCCACCTTGAGGTAGTTGTGTTTGCCCAGCAGATAGGCACCCAGCTCCCGCATCAATTCAGGGCTGGTCATAGGGTAGGTCTTGTCGGAGCGGCGGGCTTCCACCTTGAAGGTACGGATGCCGTGCAGACTGGCACCGAGGTAGTCCTCGGCGGTCTGGCAGATGGTGTCAAAGTCCTTGTCGCAGACCACGGCGCGGCTGAGCGCCGCAAGGCCGAACACCTTGCTCACCCGGTCAAAGGCGAGGTCCATATCCACGTCCTCTTCCTCAGGCTCCATGTAAAAGGTGGACTGGGTGCAGTAGACCTTGAACTTGCCCACGGTCTTGAGCCGGTAGCGCAGAATTTTCATCATCGCCGACTCGAACTGGTTGCGGTTGAGGCCTTTCAGGGACATTTCACCCTGATAGCCCATGATAATTTCATGCATAAATGTTGTATCTCCTGATCGTAGGATTTGTAATCGATAACTTTTGAGGAAACACCCCCAGTCACCTTCGGTGACATCTTCCCCCGGCCGGGGGAAGTCGTCCTCTGAGATGGGGCCTTTGGCATAACGGAAAAGTTGTCCGCTATATCCCAAAGGCTCCCTCCTTGAGGGAGCTGGCACGGCGTAGCCATGACTGAAGGAGTCTCACTTCCGGATCTTCTGCAGATGCTTCATTCCGTCCTCAAAGCGGTTGAGGAAAGCATCCACATCCTCGGGGGTGTTGTCGCCGCAGAAGGACACGCGGATGGCCGTGTCGATGGCAAGCGGGTCTTTGCCCATGGCTGCCAGCGTGTGGCTGGGCTGGCCGCGGCCGCAGGCACTTGCCGAGGAAACATACACCTGTGCTTCGGCCAGCCATGCCAGCATGGTCTCGCTCTTGATGCACATCTCGCTGAAGTTCAGCACCTCGGGCACCGCGTTTTCCGGGCTGTTGAGCTCCACCTCCGGAAAGGCCTTCAGGCCGTCCCGCAGACGCTGGTTCAGGGCCTTCATAGCGGTGTCACGGCTCTTCATGGTCTTGGCAAGACGGGTGGCGGCTGCGGCAAGACCCATGGCGTAGGGCAGGTTTTCAGTGCCGGGGCGCAGGCCGCGCTCCTGCTCACCGCCCAGATAGGGCGGCCGGAACGCCTGCACCAGACGGTCAGAAAGGTAGAGCGCGCCAATGCCCTTGGGAGCGTGAATCTTGTGGCCGCTCACCGACAGGGTGTCGATGTTCGTCAGCTTGATGGGCACACGCATCCACGCCTGCACTGCATCCACATGGACAATGGTGCGGCTGTTGCGGCGCTTGACCTCGGCGGCAAGGCGTTCCACATCGTTGCGGGTGCCTACCTCGTTGTTCACCATCATGCAGGCCACAAGGATGGTGTTTTTGTCCACATGCTCCAGCATCCGGTCCATGTCCAGTGTGCCGTCCGGGCGGGGTTTGACCACCGTGACGTTGTAGCCCTGCTTCGCCAGCTCTTCCAGCAGGCGCTGGACGCTGGGGTGCTCAAAGCCGGACACCACGATGCCCTTGCCGAAAGTGCGGGTGCGCACCGCGCCCAGCAGGGCCAGATTGTTGCTCTCGCTGCCGCAGGAGGTAAAGTACAGCTCCTTTGGCTTGCAGCCCAGTGTACGGGCCACAGCGGCACGGGCGGCGTTGAGCGCTTCCTCGCTGCGGGCACCGGGGCCGTACAGGCTGGACGGGTTGGCCCAGTGCTCCCGCATGGCCTTGTCGATGACATCCGCCACCTCGGGAGCCACCATGGTGGTAGCGGCGTTATCCAGATAATGCAATTCAGGGTTTTGCAGCATAAAAGGGATTCCTGCTTTCTGTTTTCATAATAATCCAGTTTAATTATAGCACAGAAAGCTGTAGAACGCAAAATATTCGCGTTTGCGAGCGCAGCGCAGCAATGAAAGCCCCAGTGGGGCTTTTAAGCGACAGAACGGTCTTGCGCAGCAAGATGGAGGGGCCTCGCCCCGACAAGTTCGTATATGTTTTTCCTTGACAAACACCCCGGCATTGTGCTATCTTTACTGCATAGAGACCGTATCTCTGCTGACGGAACCTTGTGGAGCACCACAGTGCAGGGATGGCGGGAGAGTCAATGCCGACCGTCTGGGCAGCCTTGCGCAATTGCTGCGCAAAGCTGCCTTTTTTGTTGTCGGAAGTTGTTTTTATAAGCAGGGTGCGTTGAATGGCGGGATTTTTTGTCCGCAGACAAGGCGATTTTCCGCAGCAATCCTGACGGATTGCAAGGGAAAGCAACGCAGGATGCGAGCAAAAAGGCCGTTCAGGCAGCATGCAATGCTTGTGAAAACGACTTCCAAAGGAGGATGTCTGATGAAAACCGATATCGAGATCGCACAGGAAGCCAAAATGAAGCCCATCACCGAGATCGCTGCCTCGCTGGGCCTTGCCGATGAGGATGTGATCCCCTATGGCCGCTATAAGGCCAAGATCAACCACCGCCTTATCCACAAGGCATCTAGGCAGGGCAAGATGGTCCTGGTCACGGCCATCAGCCCCACCCCGGCAGGCGAGGGCAAAACCACCACCAGCGTGGGCCTGGCCGATGCCATGAACGCTCTGGGCAAAAAGACCATGCTCTGCCTGCGTGAGCCGTCCCTCGGCCCCGTGTTCGGCGTTAAGGGCGGCGCAGCCGGCGGCGGCTACGCACAGGTGGTGCCCATGGAGGATATCAACCTGCACTTCACCGGCGATCTGCACGCCATCGGTACAGCCAACAACCTGCTGGCTGCCATGATCGACAACAGCATCCAGCAGGGCAACCCGCTGAACATCGACCCTCGCCGCATCACATGGAAGCGCTGCATGGACATGAACGACCGCCAGCTGCGGTTCATCGTGGACGGTCTGGGCGGCAAGGTGAACGGCACCCCCCGCGAGGACGGCTTTGATATCACCGTTGCCAGCGAGGTGATGGCAATTTTCTGCCTTGCCACCAGCATTTCCGATCTGAAGGAGCGTCTTTCCAAGATCGTGTGCGCCTACACCTACGACGGCAAGCCCGTCACTGCCGGTGAGATCGGTGCTGCCGGTGCCATGACCGCCCTGCTGAAGGACGCTCTGAAGCCGAACCTCGTGCAGACGCTCGAGCACACTCCGGCCTTCGTCCACGGCGGCCCGTTCGCCAACATCGCCCACGGCTGCAACAGCGTGCTGGCTACCAAGCTGAGCCTTTCTCTGGCCGACTACACTATCACTGAGGCCGGTTTCGGTGCTGATCTGGGCGCAGAGAAGTTTTTGGATATCAAGTGCCGCTACGCCGGTATCGTTCCCTCTGCCTGCGTGCTGGTGGCCACTGTGCGTGCCCTCAAGAGCCACGGCGGCGTGGCAAAGGCCGACCTGAGCCAGCCCAACCTCGAAGCCGTCAAGGCCGGTGCATCCAACCTCATCCGCCACATCGACAACCTGAAAAATGGCTTCGGCCTGCCGGTGGTGGTCGCCATCAATGCCTTCCCCACCGATACCGCCGAAGAGCAGGCCTATGTGGAGCAGGTGTGCGCCGAGCAGGGTGTTCCCTGCGTGCTGAGCGAGGTATTCGCCAAGGGCGGCGAGGGCGGCAAAGCTCTGGCCGAGAAGGTGCTGGAGGTGCTGGAGGATCGTCCCATCCAGTACACCTACCCGCTGGAAATGCCCCTGAAGGACAAGATCAACGCCATCGCCACCAAAATTTACCGGGCCGACGGTGTGAACTACAGCGCCGCCGCCAGCAAGACACTGGCCGAGCTGACTGAGATGGGTTATGGGAACCTGCCCGTGTGCATCGCCAAGACCCAGTACAGCTTCAGCGACAATGCCAAGCTCATCGGTGCCCCCACCGGCTTTACCATGGAGGTACGCGAGGTGCGCCTTGCTGCCGGTGCCGGTTTCGTGGTGGTCATCTGCGGCAATATCATGACCATGCCGGGCCTGCCCAAGAAGCCCGCCGCTGTGGGCATCGATGTGGATGCCGACGGCAAGATCACCGGCCTGTTCTAAGTTTCAAGTAAAAAATAAGAGGTTCGCTCAGTGAACGAACCTCTTATTTTTTATCCTTCTGTGTGGCTGCACAGATAATCCGTCCATACGGCATACCCGGCGGGTCTCAGATGGTAGCCGTCCGGCTGGGCGTAGCTTTCGATCAGGTCGCCGTTTTCATCTGCCAGCACTTCCCACAGGTTGAGAAAATAGCAGTTCTTTTCCAGCGCAATGGCTGCCAGCTCATTGTTGATCTGGCACAGGCGGTCGCGGTTCAGGCCCTCATGGCCGGACTTCTGGCATACTTCCGGCCGCACCGGCGTGATGGACTGCACATAGATCTTTGCATTTGGCAGTGTCTGGCTCAGCATGTCCAGCATCAGCCGGTAATAGGTCAGAAAGCTGCTATAATCGGTATCGCGGCCCAGCACGTTGGTGCCCAGCAGAACATAAATAGCTCTGGGCTGCTGGGCGGTCAACGCTTCCAGCGGCACCTCAGCCACGCCGTCGGCGCGCTTGCAGGTGGTGCCGTTGACGATCACGTTCGGCCCAACACCCTTGTATGCACAGAACATGGCGTTCTGCATTCCTTCTTCGTACAGCTGCATGCCCTGCGTCAGGCTGTCGCCCACAAAGCTCACGTCATTGAACCATTCCTTGCCCACAGCCGTGCTGCTCTTTGGCAGCGCCGCCATACGGAAATCCAGCGCAGTGGCCGCGCTGTCTGCAAGCGTCTGCACCGTGAGCTGCCGCGCCACCGCGTAGGAGGCCGTGTTCCAAGTATTATCCTGTGTTACCTCCTGCAGGATGGTGTTCTGCCCAACGCCGGAGGGCCGCTGTTCCCGGTGCAGGCTCTTCCACAACATCCCGATGGCTCCTACCAGCAAAAGCAGCAGCAGCAAAACTGTCGCCATGAACCGCCTGCGCCAGCGTTTGCGCAACACGCGCCGCCGGTATTCCTGATAGTCTGCCATGCTGTCTCCCTCACTTTTCTGCCCGAGCTATGCTGCGGGCTTTCTCGTTCTTAGTATACCATATCTGTGCATTCCGGCAAGACCCGTTTTCTGCCAGAGTGCCTAAAATTGCAGATTCTTTTGCACGCAGGCATGCCATTGTGTGCAAAAAGCCCGCCTTCTATCGGGTCAAAAGCTTGCATCCTGTACCATAGATGTGTTATACTGAACTGAACTACTATTGATAGGGAGGCTTTCACGATGGCATTTACTCCAAAACTGACTTATAAAGGCAAGCCCCTCGTCCGCAAGGACAATGAGCTGTACTACGGCAATATGACCGACCCCTATGTGCTCTATCTGCAGATCATGACCACCAAGCCTGTGGGCGACCAGCAGGTTGCAGACAAGGTCCACCTGATGCTGCTCTCTACCGACACCACCAAGGCTCCGCAGGAGCGCGTGATGCGTCAGACTACCAAGATCGGCCTGTACAACGCTTTGGACATCGGCAGCATCTGGCTGCAGAAGGCAAACGCACAGTAAACAAAAAAAAGACCGCTGCACCGGAGTGCAGCGGTCTTTTTTGCTTATTCTTCGGTCACTTCAAAGTCGAGTGGCTTGCCGCAGTTCGGGCACTTGGGTGCGCCGTCCAGCAGTTCGTCTTCCTCAAACACGGCGGTGGTGCCGCAGTCCGGGCAGGTCACTTCGTACTGCACGGGGCCATCCTCGGCATCCTCTTCGGCATCCTCTTCGGCATCCTCTTCGCCATCCCCTTCCAGAGCGACCTCAAAGGTCACGCCGCAGTGCGCGCAGTTGGCTTCGCCTGCATCCAGATCATCCTCGCTGACGTAAACGGTCTCGCCGCAGTTGGGGCAGGCCACTTCATAGAACGGCTCGCTGGCGATGTCATCATCCTTGGCATCGTCATCGTCGTCGCCGTCGGAGTCCTCATCCTCAGCGTCCTCGCTTTCGCCGTCTTCGTCCTCCTCCTCGTACAGATCTGCTTCCAGATCTTCCAGCTCATCGCTCAGGTCGTTGATCTGGTCGTAGGCGCGGGAAAGATCTTCGTCCACGCTCTCGATGACCTCAGCCATTTCACCCAGCAGTGCGCTCATGGCCTTGATGATCTTGCCCTCTTTGGTGGTATCATCAATGCCCAGACCATCGACCAGACCCTGCAGATAAGCTGCCTTTTTGTTCAGTTCCATACGAATGCCCTCCTTAAAATGAAAAAATCGGAGTTTTAAAAAAACCGGGCAAACGGTTGCCCGCAGCCCGGTTTGGCGTTAAAGGGATCAGACGCGCTCCATATACTCGCCGGTGCGGGTATCGATGCGGATGTGGTCGCCCTCGTTGATGAACAGCGGCACACGAATCTCAGCACCGGTCTCGACGGTAGCGGGCTTCAGGGTGTTGGTGGCAGTGTTGCCCTTGACACCCGGCTCGGTCTGAGTAACTTCCAGCTCGATGAAGTTGGGGATCTCGACGCTGAACACCTTGCCCTTGTAGCTCAGCAGCTTGCACAGCTCGTTCTCCTTGCAGAACTTGAAGTTATCGGGCACATCGGCTGCGTTGACGGGGATGTCATCGTAGGTCTCGTTGTCCATGAAGTGGTACAGATCGCCATCCTCGTAGCTATAGGTCACGTCCTTGCGCTCGATGAAAGCCTGCGGGAACTTTGCGGTCGGGTTGTAGCTGGTCTCAACCACAGAGCCGGTAATCACGTTCTTGGTCTTGGTACGGACAAAGGCAGCGCCCTTGCCGGGCTTCACGTGCTGGAACTCAACGACCTGAAGAACCTGGCCGTCCTGCTCAAAGGTCACGCCATTGCGAAACTCGCCTGCAGAAATCATAGGAATTCCTCCATTAGTTTAATCTCAAATGCTTAACGCATATCTCTATTTATTTTACCCAATCCGTTTGCATTTGGCAAGGGGTTTCGGCAAAAAAGACGATAAAAACACAAAATTTTTTACGTTTTGCACGCTGCATGGTACATCTGCTGCATAGTCCCGGCATCCTCAGCCTGCGTGCCTGCGCTCTCACAGATGATAACCGGCTGCAGCTTCCGCTCAGCCAGCAGTTCCATCAGCGGCTGCGGCTCCGGGCCGAACTGGGTCTCGGCAAAGGTCCAGTGGCGCTTTTCGCCGCCCGCCGAATACTCGATGCGGGAAAAATGCACATGGAACCGTTCTGCCCGTTGGTCCCCCAGCTTTTCCGCCATGCGGTCAAGGATGGCAGCGTAGTCCTCTTTCGAGCGGATGCCGCCCAGAGTGCGGGCATTCAGGTGGCCGAAGTCGATGCAGGGCATAATGCGCTTATCCACGCTGCACAGCGCCAGCACCTCGTCCAGTGTGCCCAGCTGGCCGATTTTGCCCATGGTTTCCGGGCAGAGAGTCATATCGGCAAAGCCTGCTTCGTCCAGCGCTTCCACGGCACGGCGCATGGTATCCAGCGCTTTTTCAAGGGCCGCTTCCCGGCTCTGCTTGCCGCAGCTGCCGGAGTGGAAGATGATGCGTCTGCCGCCCAGCGCTTTGCACACCGCCGCACTTTGCAGCAGATACTGGATGCTGTTGAGCCGCTTTTCCTCTTCCAGACTGGACATGCTGATATAATACGGTGCATGCACGCTGAACAGGATATCCTTTGGCGCGGCCAGTGCGGCCATTTTTGCAGCCTTGTCCAGCCCCAGACGCACGCCGCGCCCGCACTGGTACTCGAAGGCGTTCAGTCCCATCTTTGCGGTGTACTCCGGCACATCCAAGCTGCTTTTGTAGCCTTGGGCGGAAAAGCTGTCGCTGGTGCCTGCGGTGCCGAACCGGATCTTCCAATCGCTCACAGGGTCTTGCCTCCCCGGTCATAGTATTTCTGCCAGTGTTTTTTCTCCCACTTACGCTTGAGGATGACCTGAGCACCGAGGTCCGGGCCGCGGGGCACCACCATCAGGCCCGGAATGCCGTACAGCGCTGCCGCCATGCGGTCGGCATAGAGCTGGTCGCCCACCATCGCCATCTGACGGCGCTTCACGCCCATGCGGTGCTGCGCTGCCATCAGAGCAAAGGGCAGCGGCTTTGCGGAGCGGTACAGGTACGCAAGGCCCAGCTTCTGGGCAAAGGGCCGCACCCGCTTTTCCGCACCGTTGGACACGATGGTGAGCTTGACGCCCGCCCTGCGCATAGTGTCCAGCCACACGGCCACTTCTTCCGGCAGCTCCTGACTGCGGTCAGCGGTGAGGGTGTTATCGATATCCAGCACCAGCGCAGTGATGCCTTTTTCCGCCAGCCATTCCGGCGTGATGTGGGTGACATCCTTGAAAACGTATTCGGGGGTGATGAGCATAGTATTTCTCCCTGCAATGAAAATAGGGGAGCCTGCAATACAGGCTCCCCTACATCGGCGTTAGCAACGCGTATGAAATCTAAAGCAACAGCGACTTCAAGTGATCAATTACTTGAACTTGCGCTTGCGGGCTGCTTCGGACTTCTTCTTGCGCTTGACAGACGGCTTCTCGTAAGCCTCGCGCTTACGGACCTCTGCGAGCACACCGCTGCGAGCGGTGCTGCGCTTGAAGCGACGCAGTGCGCTTTCCAGCGACTCGCCCTCTTTAACACGAATTTCCGACATCTTATTCCCTCCCTTGGACCGTGAGGCAGGAATTTCGTTGTTACATGGTAACTAACAGTAGACAGTATAGCGCATTTTCTCCGGTTCGTCAACCTTTTTTTGAAAGTTTTTTGCGCAAAATCTTTGAAAAGATTTTGAATAAACGTTCCCGGGTGTTTTATGCGCCAGTCCGCCTCTGCGGGTAGTTGTATATCCAGCCTTTCGGCAGGGTATCGGTTGGTTTAGCCCTTGACAGCCAGATTGACCAGACGGCCCTTGACGTAGATCTCCTTGACCAGCTGCTTGCCTTCCAGAGCGGCAGCAACAGCGGGGTCAGCCTTGGCGGCAGCAATGGCGGCAGCAGCGTCAATGTCGGCAGCCACCTTCAGGCGGGCCTTCACCTTGCCGTTCACCTGCACAGCGATCTCCACTGTGCTTTCCACGCACTTGGCCTCTTCGTACTTGGGCCAGGGGTAGTAAGCCAGCTGCTCGTCGTGGCTGTGGCCCAGCTTCTCCCACAGCTCCTCGGTCATGTGGGGAGCAAACGGGTTCAGCAGCTGAACAACGGTCTCCAGCTCGGCCTTGGTCGCGCCGCCGTTGTCGTACAGGGCGTTCACCAGCGTCATGAGCTGGGCAATGGCGGTGTTCATCTTCAGGGTCTCGATGTCAGCGCCCACCTTCTTGATGGTCTGGTGCATCAGGGTCTCGACCTGCGGGCGATAGCCCTCGCCCTCCACCAGCTTGTCGCTCAGCGTCCACACGCGGTCCAGGAAGCGGTTGCAGCCTGCAATGGCAGAGGTCTGCCACGGTGCAGCCTGTTCAAAGTCGCCCATGAACATCTCGTACAGACGCATGGTGTCAGCACCGTACTGGTCCACCACCTCGTCCGGGTTGATGACGTTGCCCAGAGACTTGGACATCTTCACGATGGGGTGGCGTGACATTTCACCGTACTTTTCTTCCAGAGCCTTTTCAGCGGCCTTCTGGCTGCCGTACTCCTTCAGCAGCTTTTCCTGCTCCTCAGCGGGCAGGTTGACAAAGCTGTGGGGGTTCAGGCCCAGGATCATGCCGTGAGCGGTGCGCTTCTGGTAGGGTTCCGGAGAAGGCACAGCGCCGATATCATACAGGAACTTATGCCAGAAACGGCTGTACAGCAGATGCAGGGTGGTGTGCTCCATGCCGCCGTTGTACCAGTCCACCGGAGACCAGTATTCCAGAGCCTCCTTGGAAGCAATGGCATCCTTGCAGTGGGGGTCCATGTAGCGCAGGAAGTACCAGGAAGAACCGGCCCACTGGGGCATGGTGTCGGTCTCGCGGGTGGCGGGGCCGCCGCAGCAGGGGCAGGTGGTCTTGACCCAATCCTTGTGGCGGGCCAGCGGAGATTCGCCGTCCGGGCCCGGCTCAAAATCGGTGATGTCCGGCAGGGTCAGGGGCAGGCTGCTCTCGGGCAGGGGCTGCCAGCCGCACTTTTCACACTTGACCATGGGGATGGGTTCGCCCCAGTAGCGCTGACGGCTGAACACCCAGTCGCGCAGCTTGTAGTTGACCTTATCGCAGCCCTTGCCGTTTGCCTCCAGCCAGTCGATCATCTTTTTCTTTGCATCGGTGACGGACAGGCCGTTCAGGAAGCCGGAGTTGACCAGCGTGCCGGTGGCCACATCGGTGAAGGCGGCTTCGTCCAGATTGGACGGGGTATTGCCCTTGACCACCTCGATGATGGGCAGGCCGAACTTCTTGGCAAACTCCCAGTCGCGGGTATCGTGGGCGGGCACAGCCATGATGGCACCGGTGCCGTAGGTGGACAGAACGTAGTCCGAGATAAAGATGGGGATCTCGGTATCGTTGACCGGGTTGATGCCCATGACGCCTTCCAACTTGACACCGGTCTTTTCCTTGTTCAGCTCGCTGCGCTCAAAGTCGCTCTTGCGGGCGGCGGCAGCCTGATATGCCTCGACCTCGTCCCAGTTCTTGATGATGCCCTTCCACTTCTTGAGCAGCGGGTGCTCGGGAGAGATGACCGTGTACGTCACGCCGAACAGCGTATCGACACGGGTGGTGTAAACGGTGATATCGTCCTCGGTGTTGGTCTTGAACGTGACCTCGGTACCGGTGGAGCGGCCGATCCAGTT
>OHEN01000538.1_pt1 | contig 18498 bp, 10 predicted proteins | sample 1567291 | NCBI WGS metagenome assembly OHEN01 (sample SAMEA3879592, study PRJEB24766) | human gut metagenome | biome: human-associated habitat; feature: feces | place: USA | collected 1985/1987
TCTCTCCCGATTCGATTTTCCCATCGTGCAGTGTCAACATACGATATTTCCGCTCCGTTCCTTTCCGATCGCCCTTCTCGACATATTCGCGTTGCTGTATGGTCGAAATGGTTGGTGCATAGGTAGAAGGCCGACCGATACCCAGCTCTTCCAATTTACGAACCAGACTGGCCTCGGTATAGCGGGCGGGAGCTTGCGAGAAACGTTCCGTTGCCGTGACCGACGACAATGCCAGCACATCGCCTTTCGCCAATGCAGGTAACATCTTGTCGTTTCCTTCTGCATCGCTTTCGTCATCGGTAGACTCCATATACACTTTCAGGAAACCGTCGAATTTCAAGACCTCGCCCACGGCGACGAAGTGTTCTTTCCTTCCCGAAACGGAGATGGTCGCAGTCGTCTTTTCCAACTCGGCATCGCTCATTTGAGAAGCGATCGTACGTTTCCAAATCAATTCATATAATCGTTTTTCCTGAGAGGAAGCATTGATTTCGTGATGGCTGATGTACGTGGGACGTATTGCCTCGTGCGCTTCCTGTGCTCCTTTGGTATGCGTATGGTAATTTCGAATATGCAGATATCTCTCGCCCAAAGTTTTTACAATCTCGTCTTTGGTCGTATTTATAGCCAGCGATGACAAATTCACCGAGTCGGTACGCATATAGGTGATATGTCCTGCCTCATAAAGCCGTTGAGCTACCATCATGGTTTGAGCCACGGAGAAACCCAATTTCCGGGCTGCTTCCTGTTGCAATGTGGAAGTGGTGAACGGAGCCGCAGGCGATTTCTTTGCAGGTTTCACCGTCACGTCCCCGATAGAGAACTGTGCGGTCTTGCAGGCTTCGAGCAAAGCCTTCGCCTCGTCTTCGGTTTTCAATCGTTGGCTCAATTCGGCCTTCAACAATTCCCCTCCGGGTAACAAAAATTCCCCGATCACCCGATAGGCTGCTTCGGGCTTGAACGCCGAGATTTCTCGCTCCCGTTCTACAATCAAGCGCACTGCGACCGATTGTACACGACCGGCCGACAAAGCGGGCTTCACCTTTTTCCACAGAACAGGCGAAAGTTCGAATCCCACGATACGGTCGAGTACCCTGCGAGCCTGCTGGGCATCTACCCGATTCAAATCTATATCCCGGGGATTCTCAATGGCATGGAGTATGGCATCTTTGGTAATCTCATGGAATACAATCCGTTTCGTTTTCTCCGGTTTCAATTTCAACACTTCGAACAAGTGCCATGCGATAGCCTCTCCCTCGCGGTCCTCATCGGAAGCCAGCCAAACCATATCCGCTTTGTCTGCCTCCTGTTTCAGCGTTTCCACCAACTTTTTTTTGTCGGCAGGGATTTCATAAATAGGTTTATAGTTATGCTCGATATCCACACTGAAATCCTTTTTTTTGAGATCACGGATATGTCCGTAGCTCGAAAGGACTTCAAAATCCTTTCCCAAAAACTTCTCAATGGTTTTAGCCTTTGCCGGAGACTCTACGATTACCAAATTTTTTGCCATATGCGCAATGTTCGTTCAAATTTTGCGCAAAATTAGAAAAACAGATTGTAATACAGAGCTTTTTTCTACTTTTTTATTAAATAATGTATATCGCACACATTTCGAATCGATCCTACCATGTAGAGTTTTTGTCGCATATCCTCCCCAACGCCTTTCTCCTATACTATTCCCTACTATTCCCTCCAAAAAAGCTGACGGGATAAATCCTGTTTTTAAACTACCCACTCGTCCCGTGAGTACTCCCGACACGGTGGGAGAGGTTAAATCCTCCTTCTCCCCTGCCGCTTCCCGTAGTATTGCGGGGTGTGGCGTTAGTCATATAGGGGAAGTGGCACACATCGTGACGGAAGGGTTAAAAATGTCGAGAACAGACCTCTTACCCTCAAAATTTCAAATCGACCCCGAACATGAAATTGATGCCTTGTGCCGGCATACCGTAAAGAATATCGTATTTCCGGTTCAGCACATTGTCGGTAAGTCCGTAAAGCGAAAACCAAGAAGTGAAAGCATACGAGGCTTTCAAGTGAACGAGATGTATATCGGAGAGTTTTCCGAGATTTGAATACTCCCGACCCGCAGCAAACTCATATCCGGCTTCGAGCACGAACGGTCGAACAGGCATATAACGGATATTCGCTCCTCCTTCCCACTGCGGACGGTTATACGAAATCGTCTCCCCCCCATCGGCGGTCTTCCATCGATGATACCCGACCTTCGCCGAAGCCTCCAATTTCGTACCGTAACGATAAGATACATCGAGCTCTGCTTTCAAAGCATTGGCATCGATACCCCAAAAACGCGACACACCTGTAAACTTTCCGTCCAAATCTTCGGGTAAAAGGAACAACGCCTTTTTACAAATTTCATAACCGCCCGAAAGCCCTATGGAAAATCCGGGCAATGCGTTAATGCGTATTCCCAATGAGGCATCCAACGGCACATACGTATTATCTACCTGTGCCGACGGATTGAAGTAGAGCGTATAGGCCGAAACACTTCGCCACGTATTCAGTTTCTTCCCACCCGTAAAAGCCGTATAAAACTGTACATCGGGAACTATCGTCCAATCGAATCGCACATCGGGAGAGAATCGCAAAATAGTCCCGTTATTGAACGAAACATCGGCCTTGACACCGACCGCAAAAGCCACGTGTTCATTCCGCCAGTCATACCGGGGATTCAATGAAATCATACCGTAATTCGCAGCCGACTGTAACCGGCTGTAACCCACATAATCGAAAGAACCGTCCAAAGAAATAGAGCTGCGTCTGTCGATCGGCGCAGACAGTGTAAAGTCTGCATTTACTAAATTCTCGGCAGCCCCTTTTTCATCTTGTAAATATCCCCGGTGATACCCGTACCGGTAATATGCCAATGAAACTTTATAAAGTAGATCCGACTCTCCGGCAGTCGAGGCTATATGGCTTTTCAAGAAGAACCGGTTTATCTCTTGGTTAGGCGAAGATATTCCCGTCAAACCGGGGTATCGCAATCCGTAATAGTTGAAGGAGTCGTAACGATAACCGCCGCTTATTCCCAAATCCAGCTTCCCGAAGGAGTGAAGATAATCGGCGACCACTCGCTCTTCGAGCCGGTGCATCTTCTTCGAGTCGGGATAGTAGTCCTCCGTTAACGATTGATTGTAGTCCACCGTTCCGCAAGTAGAGCGATGTTGCAACCACACACCCAACTTGTCTTTGTCATTCTGCAAAATACGATAACCGGCATTCCCGACCATATTCAGGTAATTGCCTATCCCGAAATCCACGTATCCCCTCGATTGGTTTTCTTCGGGTTTTTCTCCGAAACCGCCGGGAGCCAACAAGACAGCGCGAGGTTCGAGGGGAGCCGGAACCGTCCAGTCGCTATACCGTATAGATTGTTTGGTGACCGTCGGTGCTTCCACTTCGGGCAATGTATTGATTTTAGACGCATCGCGCACGATAGGTGTAAAATCTTTTTCTATGGTTACTTCCCGCCGCAACGAATCGGAACGTACCTGTGCCGACAGGAAGAATGGGAAAACCGATATGATTAAAAAAGAAAACCGTTTCATAAGCCATACATATTGTATCGTTCAACTACTCTGTTTGTCCCAGCTCGCTCAACTTCTTGTCTATCCGGGAAATAATATCGTCGTCGCTGGCCGGATAGTTATTCCGCAAACTTTGCAAATATTGACGGGCTTGGAAAGTCTCGCCCCGTTTTTCATAAATGTCGGCCATGAGCAAGAATGCCCGAGCCAGCCAATAATTGTGGGGAGTACCTTTGTCGATAAAAGTATTCAGCGTCTTTTCGGCCGTATCGATCGCTTTGTTGTCGAATTGATATTGAGCCAATAAATAGGCACTTTGCGCCCCGTAAATCGAACGGGTATCTTTCGAAAGCTCCCGCCAGTCATCGGCTGCATTTTCTCCCTTTCCCGTATGGAAATAGGCATCGGCACGAGCAAATAAAATCTCTTGACGCAAATCGGGAGAAAGTTTGCTTTCGCTCAACAACTTGTCGGCAACTGTTACCACCTCGCCATATTGCCGCTTATTTCGGGCAATACGAAGCATACCCAACCGGGCGGCCTGTTTGTTCTCTCCGACAGTCGCTTTCTTTTCCAACTCCTTGAATCCGGCAAAAGCCTCGTCATAACGAGCTTTCAAATAAAGTATCTCGCACTTGCGGGCCAATGCTTCTTCGGCAAACTCGCCGTCGGGACTGTTCGTCACCACATAGTCGAACGCCGGAAGAGCTTTGTCGTAGTCTTTCGCTGCAAACGATGCTTTCCCGATATAGTAATTAGCCGGAATCAAAAACGCGCCCGACGGATAATTTCGCACATATTTCTCCAACGAAGCGATACCTTTCCCCGTCATATAAGTGCGCTCGGCTGCCATATACGACAAAGAATCCAATTCGCTCACAGGGGCCTGCTCCGACCGTCCCACGCTGTTCAGATAGTTAGCGTAGGCATCGACGGCATCTTTCTCTACATATACCGATTTGAGGTCGGCGACCGCTATGCGAGCCTCCTCGCTGGTCGGATAACGCTCTATCACTTGCTGGTAAGCAGCCACCGATTCGTCTGTCTGCCCGTTATTGAAATAGACCATACCCAACTGCAAACCTCCCTTGCGGGCAATCGCGCTCTGGGGATAATCGGCGATTAACTGTTTGTAACATACGATAGCATCGTTATTCCTATTCAATATCGTATAAGCCTGTCCCTTTTCGAACCATGCGTTCGCCAGATACCCCGAACGGGGATAATCTACAATCAATTTGTCCAACAACTCTATTTTGCGTTCATGATTCCTCTGCAATCCTGCCATGAAAGCTTTTTGAAAAAGGGCATAATCTCCGTTCGCGACATCGGTCTCTTGGGCCCGGGCATAATACTGCTCGGCATCGGCGAACCGACGGGCGTAATAATAGCAATCGCCTATCCGGGAATAGGCATCGGCAAGCATGCTTCGATTTCCTCCGGTCTGTACAGAGACATACCGGGAAAAACCGTCGAGGGCTTGCGAGAAGTTATGCTGTTTGAATTGACAGTAGGCCCAATCGTACCAAGCCAGCGAATACATTTCGCTCCGCTTGTCCTTGCTGGAAGAAAGATATGCCGAATAATTCCGGGCAGCGATGTCGTATTGTTCCCGACGATATTGGCACTCGGCGAGCCAAAACGCAGCCTTACCCCGTATATCGGTATCATAGTTTCCCACAGCGATCGCCCGGCTAAACAAACTTTCGGCATCGGCGATACGGGCATTGGTGAAAGCCTCTGTCCCCAACTGGAAAAGAATGCGCTGCTTGGCGGCGAGTATTTTCCCGTCGGGCTTCCGTATTTTATCGATAGACGCCAGTGCCGACCGATAATTACGAGTCGTCATGTAAACCTCTACCAAATAGTCGTTAATCTTGTCGGCATAGCGAGAACCGGGAAACTCGTTCAAGAAACGTTCGAACACACCCACCGAGTTATCGAAAGGCGAAGCCGTGCGATCATACAGGCAAAGCGCATAGTTGTAAAGCGCCGTTTCCCGAACCTGACGGTCGTAATTTCCTTGTGAAGCCATCTCGAACGCCATGCGGGCATTATTTTTATCTCCCGCTCGCAAATAGGCTTGCCCGATATAAAGATAAGTATTTTGAGAAAGAGCATCGTCCACGCCGGTCACACGCCCCAAATAATCGATCGCCTCGCTATCTTCTCCCCGGCGATAGGCCATGACACCCATGACATAAAGAGAAGAGCGTTCGGGTTTGCGACATCGTTGCAAATACCTTTCCAAATATTCCGTCGCCGCTTCATCGTCACCTTCTTGATAAGCGCTTTCGCCGAGCAACCGAAGAAGCTCGGTGTATAAGTCGGCATCGGAAGACGGACGGGACAACAACGCTTTACCCTCGGACAATACCTGTGCGAAACGTTTTTGCCCGAAATAAATCTGCAACATGTGCAGCCGTGCGGCATAGCCGAAACTCCTGTCGTCCGCCACTTTCGAGAATCCACTTAAAGCGGCTCTATCGTCTCCCTCGTTCATCTGTATATACGAAAGGTAGAAAGTGGCTCCTGTCCGAAATCTCTCTTTCCCGATTAGAAGCTGAAACAGCGGTTTCGCCGCATCGGGATTACCGGTCTTCAACAAAGAACATGCCGTGCGATATCCCCACCGGTCCTCCTCGTCGCCGGTCAACAGACTCACATTTACCGTCTGATAGGCTTTCAAGGCTTTTGCATAATCTTGACTGTCGTAATAATAATCGGCCAATGCCAACCGAGCCTGCAAAGTATGTTTAGAATCCGGATAATTTCGCAAAAAATCCGTTAACCGCCGTACAGCCTGCGGCGAATAATTGCGAGCTTCCGAAAGAGCGATATACCAGTCGGCCGTTTCCCGCTGCTCCGGCGACAAATCGCCTTCACAAGCCTCTTTCATCACATCGGCACAACCCGCATAGTTCCTCTCTTGAAAGAGAAAGATTCCCCTATCTATCAAAGCCCTGTCATCGTTATAAGCCGGGATTCCCGGCTTGGCGGCCAAAAGCTGTCCGGTGCATACGATTCCACAAAGTATAACTATCGCCCGTTTCATGAACATCTTTATTTTGTATTAAGTTCCGAACTATCCACCCATTTAAATAATTTATCCGACGGTCGTATCTTCTCATCGATACGCATCGAGAACCGCTCGCCTTTTACCGTCTTTTGCACCGGTTTCAAATCGACCCGTATCTCCTCCACCTTGCGGATAAGCGCACCGGTCGTCGGGCCGGTGACGAGTATCTCGTCTCCCACGCTCAACGAACCGCTCTCCATGAGAAATTCGGCCACACCGAGGTTGGAAAAATACTTCACGCCCTTGCCTATATATACTTTTCGTTTCGTGGCTCCCGAGCCATAATTGTGAGTCCATTCACCCAAGCGCTGACCCAAATAATATCCGTTCCAAAACCCTCGATTAAAGACGGTAGCGAGCCGCTCGTCCCACTGTGCGATCTTCTCGTCGGTAAAGTCGTCGTTCAAATAAGACTCGATAGCCTCGTTGTAACACGAAACGACCGTACGCACATATTCCGATCCCCTTGCGCGACCCTCGATTTTAAATACCCGCACCCCCGAATCGATCAGTTTGTTCAGGAAATGTATCGTTTTCAAGTCCTTCGGCGACATGATGTAAGCGTTATCCACTTCCAACTCGTTACCGGTCTCCTTGTCTTTCACTTCGTATGAACGGCGGCAAATCTGCATACAAGCCCCTCGATTCGCCGAAGCATTCATTTCGTGAAGGCTCAAATAGCATTTGCCGGACACAGCCATGCACAATGCCCCGTGACAGAACATCTCTATACGTACCGGTTCTCCGCCCGGCCCCACGATACGATCCCGCAAAATGGCTTCGTGAATACGGGCTACCTGCTCCATATTCAACTCCCGAGCCAGCACCACCACATCGGCAAAACGGGCATAGAATCGCAACGCCTCGGTATTGGAAATATTCAGCTGGGTCGACAAATGCACCTCTACCCCTATCTCGCGGGCATAGGTCATAGCCGCCACATCGCTGGCGATAATAGCCGAGAGCCCGGCCTCCTTCGCCGCATCGATAATACGATGTAACAGAGGTATATCTTCATCGTAGATAACGGTATTGACCGTCAGATAACTCTTTATACGATGCTCGTTACAAATACGCACAATCTCGTGTAAATCGTCTATCGTAAAATTATTCGACGAACGGGCTCGCATATTCAGCCCCTCGATACCGAAGTACACCGAATCGGCCCCTCCCTGTATGGCCGCCGTCAAAGAATCGTACGAACCCACCGGCGCCATAATTTCAAAATCGCTTCTCTTCATCATAAACAAACCGTTCTATTTCCCGGTGATTATTTTTCGTATTTCGTTCAGTTTATTCAATGCTTCTACCGGTGTAAGGTTATTGATATCGACCTGTAAAATTTCGTCCCGAACCTGTGAAAGCACAGGATCGTCCAGTTGGAAAAAACTCAACTGCATACCGCCTCTCGACGAAGCGATTTCGGCGGTAGGCTTGGCAATACCGTTCTGACGGTTCTCCGACTCCAACTGTTTCAATATCTGGTTGGCCCGCTTGACGATGCTCTGGGGCATACCGGCCAGCTTCGCCACATGGATACCGAAACTGTGCTCGCTACCGCCACGTACCAATTTCCGCAAGAATATCACCTTGTTGTCGACCTCTTTTACCGAAACGTTATAATTGACAATGCGTTTATATGTACGCTCCATTTCGTTCAACTCGTGATAATGGGTAGCGAACAACGTTTTGGCTCGGGCTTTGGGGTGCTCGTGTATATGCTCGACAATAGCCCACGCGATAGATATACCGTCGTAAGTACTCGTTCCCCGCCCCAGCTCGTCGAACAGAACCAAACTCCGCTCCGACAGATTGTTGAGAATATCGGCGGCCTCGGTCATCTCGACCATAAAGGTAGATTCGCCGAGCGAGATATTGTCCGATGCCCCCACACGAGTGAAAATCTTGTCCACAATCCCTATCTTAGCGGCCTCGGACGGAACGAAACTTCCTATCTGAGCCATCAGAACAATCAAAGCGGTCTGGCGCAACAACGCCGATTTACCGGCCATGTTGGGTCCCGTTATCATCATGATTTGCTGCTTGTCGTTGTCGAGCTCGACACTGTTGCTGATGTAGGGTTCGCCCGGCGGCAACTGTTTCTCGATAACCGGGTGACGTCCTTCCTTGATGTCGATAACCAGCGAATCGTTTACTTCGGGACGAATATACCGGTTTTCCACGGCCGACTTCACGAACGACAACAGGCAGTCGAGCCGCGCAATGAGATTGGAATCGAGTTGTATGGCAGGAATATACTCCGTCAATGCAAGAATCAAATCATTGAACAACTGGGTTTCCAATGAAAGAATCTTCTCTTCCGCCCCCAAAATCTTCTCCTCGTATTCTTTCAACTCTTGGGTGATATAACGCTCTGCGCTCACCAACGTCTGCTTTCTGATCCAATCGGAAGGAACCTTGTCCTTGTGAGTATTGCGCACTTCGATGTAATACCCGAATACGTTGTTATACCCGATTTTCAAGCTGGGAATACCCGTTTTCTCGCTCTCGCGCTGCTGCACGTGCAACAAATAGTCTTTCCCCGAATAGGAAATTTCTCGCAACTCGTCGAGTTCGTCGTTCACCCCCTTGCGGATAATTCCTCCCCGATTCACCAAATTGGGCGCATCGGGATTAATTTCATGCTCGATTCGGTCCCTGATGATCGTACAGCAATTCAGTTGTTCCCCGATACGTTGCAATACAGGTTCATCGCTCTGCTCGCAAACAGCCTTGATAGGCTCTATCGCCGACAATGCCACTTTCAACTGAACCACCTCGCGAGGCGAAATACGCCCCACCGCTACTTTCGAAATGAGGCGTTCCATATCGCCTATCGTATCGAGTTGCGGATCGATAACCTCCCTAACTTCGGGGTGGCGGAAAAAGAACTCCACTCCGTTCAACCGATCCTCGATAGGCTTCACATCTTTCAACGGAAAGACAACCCACCGTTTGAGCATACGTGCCCCCATCGGGGTGACAGTCCGGTCTATCACGTCGAGCAGGCTCTTTCCCCCTTCGTTCATCGGAGAAAGCAATTCGAGACTCCGCACCGTGAATTTATCCAATCGCACATATCGCTCCTCCTCGATACGAGATAGCGATGTAATGTGCGAAATCTGCGTATGCTGTGTAATATCCAAATAATGAAGCAGAGACCCCGCGGCGATAATGGCGTTGGGCATATTGTGAATTCCGAAACCTTTGAGGTTTTTCGTCTCGAAGTGACGCAATAAGCGATCCGAAGCGGCATCCTCGGTATAAACCCAATCGTCCAACTCGAAAGTAAAAAAACGGGAACCGAAATGCTCCTCGAACAATTTCCGTTTCGTGCGTTCGAACAGCACCTCTTTCGGAGAGAAATTGCCCAACAGCTTGTCCACATAGTCGAAATCTCCCTCGGCGGTCAAGAACTCACCCGTCGATATATCGAGAAAAGCCACACCCACTTTGTTACCTTTCCCGAAATGAACACCCGCCAAGAAATTATTCTCTCGGTGATCGAGAATATTGTCGTTAATCGACACGCCCGGCGTTACCAATTCCGTAATGCCGCGCTTGACCAATTTTTTTGTCAGTTTCGGGTCTTCCAGCTGTTCGCAAATAGCCACCCGTTTTCCGGCACGCACCAATTTGGGAAGGTAAGTATCGAGAGCATGATGGGGAAAACCGGCCAACTCCACATACTGGGCGGCTCCATTTGCCCGGCGAGTCAATGTAATCCCCAATATTTCCGATGCCACCAAAGCATCGTCCGAAAACGTTTCATAAAAGTCTCCCACCCTGAAAAGCAATATCGCATCGGGATGCTTGGCTTTCATCTCGATATACTGTTTCATCAGCGGAGTTTCGACAATTTCCTTGGCCACGATATATTTCTTTTATATTCGTATGAATAATCCCGTTTAAGAGAAACAAAGATAACATTTTCGACCGGAATTGTGAAATTAAAAAAATGTAAGAAACTGTTTTTATTTTTTTCTACTCCTCACTTCATCGCTGCCACTCCCCCATTCCCCACTCTCCCCTGTGTTTCGAAAAACAAAAAGTCAGCTCTTAAAAACGACGAGTAAGATTTATGCTTCTCTATTGAAACAGCTCTCTCCCTCCTCCCGCCAGACCTTGTAACATTCGAAACATTTCGCTCCTCCCCTTGCCGTGTCCCGTAGCACTACGGGTTGTTTTACAACGCAAAATATAGGAGAGGTGGCACGTAGGGACGGAGGGGTTAAAGAAATACCAGCAGTAAAAGCAACAGAGACAAGACTTCTCCCCCCCGCTCATCGTAGATGAGATGGGACGAGTTCACCACCGACAAACTATACTTTCAGGAAAATATTTTTCCGATACAGAAAATAGAGGAAGAACCAGCAACAAGCGACATATCCTGCACGAAGGACGACCGCACCGGCAGGCTCACCGGCACATTCTCCCACCCATTGGGATATACCTCCGAACAAAAACTTATTCATGTGAGAAAATCCTACCACCTGCTGCGCCAGATAAATCGTTATCGAATTTAGTCCTATCACTCGGAAAAAGAGAGTCCACGATTTCCACCCTTTCACATCGACGATATAATAGAACAAAGCGAACAACAAGAACGAAAGTCCTCCCACGAAACAGGTAAACGAACTGCTCCAAAGCATTTTGTTAATCGGGAATACGGTATTCCAAACCAGCCCTATGGCGACCAACACAACCCCGATTCCCGACAAAAGCAAACTCTTTCTCTCTCCGCTTCCCAAGCGGGTGGAACGGACGATTTCCCCCGCATAAATTCCCAATAATGCCGTGACTATCGCCGGAAGCGTGCTCAGTAAACCCTCCGGGTCGAAATTACCGCATATCAATTTCCCCGGCAAACAATGCCGATCGATATATCCGACCAGATTCCCTTCGATAGAAAGAGGGGAAGCCCCCGCAGCATCGGGAGCCGGCACAAAGGCCAACAGCAACCAATAACCCACCAAGATAAAGACAATCAAACCATATTGTACCGACTTTTTCAAACTCATGTAAATGAAAGCCCCGAGCATCCACGCCAGCCCGATACGCCCCAAAACGCTTGCCAAACGCACATCAGGGAAATTCAACTGTAAGAATCCGTTATACAAGAATCCCAGCAAAACGAGGGTGACACCCCGGCGGAAAACCCTCAGGTAAATATGTTTGTCGCTCGATCCGCTCCCCCTTTGCTTGGCCAATGAAAACGGGAAAGATATACCTGCGACAAACAAGAACAAGGGGAATATCATATCGTGTTGGGTAAACCCGTCCCACGGGACGTGCCGCATGTGCCCCGCTATGACATCGCCCACCGCCGTCGGGTGCAAGGCATTCAAGGCGATTACCAACGGGGCGAAACCCATAATAAAAAGCATATCGAATCCCCGAAGGGTATCCAATGACAACAGACGTGTGTTTTTCTTTGTTTCTTTCTTTGTTTCCATATCCGAATTTTGTTTTTCTGTATAGTATACAAGCAACTCGGCTCGTTTATCCAATGATGCGTTATACTCCCTAATCCGCACCCGCAGCGATCCCGATCGAATGTATGTCTCTGCCTATTTCGACAACAGCTTTTTTATCCGTTCCACATCGTCTTCCCGTTCCGGTGGAATAATTCCCCGTCGATAGAAATCTTCGAAATCCGAGAGAAAGTCCTCTTTTAGCTCTTCCTTGTATAGCAGGTATATCTCTTCCGCCTCGGCATATCGACCTTGAAGAAGAAGGGATGCCGCAAGATTTGTATAAATAGTATGATGAGTAAAATCATATTTTGATCCCTCACGGGCATACCGTTCAGCTTCTTCAAAATTGCCCTGAGCGAGAAATAAGAATGAAAGGTTATTGCACGCTCGTACTAAATACGGCTCGTACACTTGTGGATTCGCCACGGCAAGTCGTCGTCGAATTTCCATGGCGGAAAGATACATCTCCTCGCTATCCTCATAACGTTGGGTGTCGCTGTACAAACAGCCTAAGTTATATTGTGTCATTGCCAAATCCGGCTCGTAAACCTGTGGATTTGCCGCTGCAAGCCGTCGTCGAATTTCCATGGCGGAAAGACACAGCTTCTCGCTATCTTCATAACGTCGGGTATCTTTGTACAAAGTACCTAAATTACTTTGAGCCATTGCCAAATCCGGCTCGTACACCTGTGGATTCACTATCGTGAGCCGTTGATAAATCTCCACGGCGGAGAGGTGCATCTCTTCGCTCTCCTCATAACGTCGGATATCGCTATACAAAAGACCTAAATTATTTTGTGTCATTGCCAAATCCGGCTCGTACACTTGTGGATTCGCCGCCGTGAGTCGCTGATAAATTTTCAAGGCAGAGAGATACATCTTCTCGCTTTCCTTGTAACGTTGGGTATTGTTATACAAAACGCCTAAGTTATTTTGAGTACCGGCCAAGTCCGGCTCGTAGGCATATGGACTAATAGCTGCAAGTCGCTGGCAAATGTCTAAATTTTCTCGATAACGAACTTCCGCCAAATCGTATCGTTTGTTTGTCTGTAAAAAATGACCATACTCAAACAAACTTTTTGCCAACTCTTCCTCCGAAAGGTTGGCACGGATCAGCTCGATACCCTGCTCATAGGCATGGCAAGCCAATTCGAAGCGACGAGGCTCTGCATAGTCTGTCATCAAAGCCTTTGCCCGCAAAACATACTCCTCGGCCAACGATCGTGTCTTTTGAAGTCCCGCCTCGATAAGCGACCGACCGGAATCGACCAGTAGTTTCCCTTGCTCTATCTCCTTGCGGGCCTGAGCGGCATCGGCGGCAATATCTTTTTCATTCAAAATCTCCACGACCCCTTTGCTGTTCCCTCGCTCGAACATCTCTATCGCCAACCGTTTGCGCTCGCTCACCGGCGTTCCGCTCCCGATCAGCTTGTTGATGGATAGAGCAAGATCGAACAGCCGGCTCTCCAATCGGTTGAGACTTTCCCGTTTCTTGTATAGTTCCGCCTGTTTCTCGTCAATCATCGGTTGGAGCTCGGCGACACCGGTCGCTCTCAGTCGGGCGATCTCTGTATTCAATCGGGCGATGGACTCTTTCAACGAAAGGTATTCCGGATTCTCGGCGGCAAAAGAGAGATTGTCCAGCTCGGCTATCTTGTGGCCGTAAAGCGAAACGACTCCGTTCTCTATCTTAAAGTGGTTACCCTCGGTTACGGAAGCGTTGCCCGATACCGATGGAATGATCCGCTCCAACTGCATGACAAAATGCAACTTCATGGCATCGTCGGTAGCATAGTTGCACCAATAATGACCCACCCGATCGAACAAATCTTCCTTGAATCGTTTCAATGCCTCGTCTTCCATTTCACCTTCTATCAAGGCACGAATATAGACAAATGTCTTGGGGTGACTCTGACTCTTCACATATTCGTCTAAGGCTTGATTGAACTCCTCTATGGTGTATTCTCCCGCTTTGCGATGAAACATACAGATACAAATATCGCTGGCACGTACTATGCGGTTGTAGTCGTCCTGAGTACGGCTTCCGGTGCAAAATGCCGAAAAATCTTCCCAACGTCTGCACCTTATGCGATACCCCCGAGGCTCGAAAATTTCGTCCAAAGAAGCCACCAATGAATGGAAGCTGTTACGGTCGTTTTTCAACTCGTCGCTGGATGCCAAAAATACGGTTATGTTCTTCATATCGTTATATCTGAGTTTCACTATACTTTAATATAGGTCTGCAAGACAAACAATTTCTACCTATCCCCCCAATTCTCCCGGTCGAGATTTCGGTAATTCACCGCTTCGTTGATGTGTTGCACCTGTACCCCTTCGCTACCTTCCAAATCGGCAATGGTACGAGCCACTTTCAAAATACGGTCGTAGGCCCGTGCCGACAGGTGGAAACGGTTCATCGCATCTTTCAGCCGTTTCAATCCCGCCTCATCGGGGACAGCGAATCGGTTCAATAACCGGGTAGTCATTTGGGCATTGCAATGAATGCCGGGATAGTCGGCGAAGCGTGCGGCTTGAATTTCTCTTGCGGCAATGACTCGTCGACGAATCGACTCGCTCGACTCCGACGGACGGGTGTCGGAGATTTTCTCGAACGGGACGGGAACGATCTCCACTTGTATGTCTATGCGGTCGAGCAGAGGGCCCGAAATTTTTCCCAAATAACGTTGTATCGTTCCCGGGCTGCATATACACTCTTTTTCCGGGTGGTTATAATATCCGCAAGGACAAGGATTCATCGAAGCGACCAACATCACCCCGGCGGGATATTCTATCGAGTATTTCGCACGTGCTATCGTTATCTTGCGGTCTTCGAGCGGTTGACGCATTACTTCGAGTACTTGACGTGAAAACTCGGGCAACTCGTCGAGAAAAAGCACCCCGTTGTGTGCCAATGAAATTTCACCCGGCTGGGGAAAAGCCCCGCCGCCCACCAACGCTACCGACGATATGGTATGATGCGGCGACCGGAACGGCCGTTGCGACAACAACGAACTACCCCTCTCCATGCGTCCGGCGACCGAATGTATCTTGGTCGTTTCGAGTGCTTCCTGCAATGTGAGAGGCGGTAGTATAGAAGGCAACCGCTTCGCCATCATCGATTTTCCGGCGCCCGGAGGCCCTATGAGTATGATGTTATGTCCGCCGGCCGCCGCTACTTCGAAAGCCCTCTTGACACTCTCCTGACCTTTGACATCGCTGAAATCCAAATCGAAATGGGTATATTCCCTGAAAAATTCCGCACGAGTATCGATTACCGTCGGTTCCAGCTCGATCTCCCCGTTCAGGAAACGAATCACCTCGGTGATATTCTCTACGCCATACACATCGAGATGATTGACTACCGCAGCCTCGCGAACATTGGCTTTGGGAATAATCAACCCCTTGAAGCCCTCCTCCCTTGCCTTGATAGCTATGGGCAACGCCCCCTTGATAGGAAGAATGGAGCCGTCGAGAGACAACTCCCCCATCAACATATACTCGCTCAATTTACCTGTTTCTATCTTCTCGTCGCTCGCCAAAATCCCCACGGCCAAAGGCAAATCATACGCCGCCCCTTCCTTGCGTATATCAGCAGGCGACATGTTCACGATTACCTGTTTCCTCGGAAATCTGTAACCGTTATGTTCCACGGCCGAGACAATCCGCTCGTGGCTCTCTTTCACGGCTGCATCGGGCAATCCCACCATAAAGAAACGGATACCCTGCGAACAGTTCACCTCGATAGTCACTACAAGAGCATCGATACCCTGCACGGCTGCGCCAAAAACTTTCACCAACATAGTAATAGATTTTGCAATAATAGGTTATGGTGTTACTAAACGTTCGATATAAACCCTCGAAGAGTCGGGCGAAAGCCCTCTGGCGACAATCCGCCCCAAAGAATCGGCGACCAACAGATAAGGTATGCTTTGGATATGAAGCTCTTTCACCCCCGGATAAAGATAACCGCCTTTCGCCCACCGCCGGGCCCATACGGCCGAATCGGCCTCGATTCGCTCCTTCCACACGGCGCTGTCCCTATCCAGCGAAATTTCCACGACCTGCACCAACGAATCGTATCGTTCTGTTATCTCCCTTAAAAAGCCGCTGTACCTCTGTGTTCCGGGTGTCTCGGCAGCCCAAAAACAAAGCAGGGTCGCTTGGGCTTCTCGGGGATTCAGTAGTTCGGTCGTATCGGCCACCGTAGTCAATGATAAATAAGGTAATACGGTGTCACTCTTCTGTATGGTTTCAAATTGTCGATACATTTCCAATGCTGCGGCCGGCGGAGCCGACAGTACACGGTCGTCCAACAAACCGATCAACGAATCGCAAAACGCATCGCTCGCCCTTCCCAACACATAATCATCTAACAAAATAGCGCTCACGGGCGAATCTTTATGTTCGCCTACATACTTTGCCACAACGCCTTGCAGCTCCTTGCTCAACTGCTCGTATCGCCGGGTTCTCATTCCCGATGCCGAAATGTTCCTTTCTGCCGACCAAGACTGCAACAACTCTTTATTCTCTTGATTGAACTTAAACAAATCCTTATTTAGAGAACTTCCTTTCACTCTCAACCCGAAAGGATCCTGCCCGTCGCCCGACAATTCTATCCGGTCGCCGTTCTGCACATATATCTTGGTCAAGGGCGTTTTATCGAAATAATAAAACTGTATGGGAATAACTGCCGAAGCCGAGTTTTTGAATGTGATAAAACCATTCTGCGGACGAAGCGTATCCACGACAATGCCGTTTTCAAGACCATAAACGGCATAAATAGGGCGTCCTCCTAAATTATTGATAGTTCCCTCCACGACAAACTCGTTATCCTTGCCGCCGCAACCCGACAGCAAAAGGACACAAATACACAGTACCGCACCTATTTTATTCATGCAAAAAACATTTTCATTTCTTGCAAATGTACTGGATTTTACGGGAGGAGCAAAACAATATCCGGGCAAAACAAAGTATAAAACCCGACAACAATGGAAAAACCGGCGAAAAAGAACGACCTTTTTACCTATAAAATAAAGCCGATATAGCATATATTTGCACAATTATCTATATCGGAATGTATCGGATATAGATGCGGTTCGAAATAAAAAAATGAACAAGTTCATTTTTCATTTCTCCCACCATTTGTTATATTTGTATATGAAACGATTGTTTATCTTCCTGCTGATAGTTCTGCTCTGCATTCCGGGTTTTACCCAAATCCGAAACGATGTCCCCCGATACAATCCCGACAGCGTGCGTGAAGAGCTGGACAAAAGACCTTATTTTTCACTATACAAAGACAACTACTTCATCGGGGGTACGACCATCGGGAGCAAACCGACCAATAAAAATTCCGATGTAAAATTCCAACTAAGCATCAGCCAGAGACTTACAAAAAGTAAACTTCCATTCGACACCTACCTCTTTATAACCTATACGCAAAAAGCATTTTGGAATGTCTTTCAAGAATCTCTCCCGATGTACGATCTCAACTTCAATCCCGGCATAGGGCTATCGCATCTGGTCATACATCGAAATAGACTTATCGGACAAGTCTCGCTCCTGATCGAACATGAATCGAACGGGAAAGACAGCATTTGGTCTCGCAGTTGGAATAAAATCTCGTTTATGGGTGCGCTCGCCGTCGATCGCAATGTAGAGCTTCAATTCAAAACATGGATACCTATCATCGACAGCGGGAACAACCGGGATATCCTCAAATACTGCGGTATTTTTCAATTAGCAGGTAGTTACATAAGCGACAATCGTCGGTTCGGGGCTACCGTTATTCTCACCAAGCGGAGCGGCTGGAATTTCAATTTCAACACCGTTATCGAACTGAATGCCCGCTTATTCCCCAACGAAAACCAATATTTCTTTATACAATATTACAACGGTTACGGCGAAGGACTGCTCGACTATAACAAATTCCATTCTCGCCTGAGAGTAGGGTTCGTCATCAAACCCCAGAATTTCAGCAATTACTGATTCCTCCTTCACACATAGCTTTTTCAATCCGTGGGGCAGGCATAAATTTTATCGATGAATCACTTGTCGACAAACACACTCCGGACTTTTCGGTAAAAGGTCGGTTCTTGCTTAAATTTCTGTACAAAGCGCACTACTCCTCTGTGTTTTGCACAGCAAAATATAGGGGAGGTGTCCGAAGGACGGAGGGGTTGAAAAAACGCAGCAAGGGGAACGGATTGGGCTGCAATCTCCCCTCCCCTGCCGTGTCCTGTGGCATTACGGGGTACTATGTTATCCATATAGAGGAGACACCGAAGAAACGATAGTTTCTAAGGAGAGGGGTTGAAAAAGATCATTTGATTGTAGAGTTCAACCCCCTCGCCCTGCGGGCACTCCCCCTATCTCATCTACGATGAGCAGAGGG
>OHEN01000543.1_pt1 | contig 18386 bp, 18 predicted proteins | sample 1567291 | NCBI WGS metagenome assembly OHEN01 (sample SAMEA3879592, study PRJEB24766) | human gut metagenome | biome: human-associated habitat; feature: feces | place: USA | collected 1985/1987
ATTCCTTTGGTGCCAAACGTTCACAGCTGCTTGCCGTTTATGAGCAGGCTGCCGATTTGGGCGCTTCTTACCAGAAAGATTCTGCCAGCGGGCAGATAGGGCTTTTTGGCGATGACCTTTTTGAAGAAGTGCAGGATATTAAACTGCCGCAGCTTGACGAAATGCCCAAAAAATTATTGCTGGAAAACGAAAAGAAAATAGTTGGTTTTTATGTTACCGGCCACCCGCTTGACAGTTACTCGGCCGCGCTTGAGAACTACACGCAGATATATAAATTAACCGAAGCCAGTGAAGAAATGGACGGAAAATATTATTCCATTGCCGGGTTAATAAGCGGTGTGCGCCTGCGTACAACCAAAAGCGGCGACACAATGGCTGTTTTAACGCTGGAAGATTTCAGCGGCAGGATAGAAGTGGTTGTGTTTACCCGCCAGTATCACGAGTTTTCCTCGCTGCTGTATCAGGAAAATGTGGTTTCGGTTGAAGGGCGTTTAAAGGTGGACGAGCGCAGTGTGTCTTTGCAGGCTTCCGGTGTACGCCAGCTTAACGAAACCGGACCTGAAATCCATTTAAAAATTACGCGCGATAAGGAAACCGGCAAGGTGCAGCAGGAAATGCGCCGCATTTTTGCAGCTTATCACGGAAACACGCCGCTTTACCTGCATTTGCTTTCGTCCGGCAAAACAATTAAAACCGACCGCTGTTTTTGGATTGACGCCACTAACGACGGATTTTTCAAAGAAATTAAAATTTTGCTCGGCCCGGACTGCCTGCAATAACAAAGAAACAGGCAGGAGTTTAACTAAAATAATGTTTATGCTTGCAAGCAGGCGTTAAAAACTGTAAAATAGGTATGTATATAATTATGTTTATAAAGATTCTGGGAGGTCGCTTATGAATATTGTAGTATGTCTTAAACAGGTTCCGGATACTTCCGAAGTAAAGCTCAATCCGGAAACCAACACCCTTATCAGGGACGGAGTGCAGAATATCATGAATCCGTTTGACCGTCAGGCACTTGAAACTGCCCTTATTTTAAAAGATGCCAACGGTGCTAAAGTTACGGTAGTATCCATGGGGCCCCCGCAGGCTGAAGAAATTTTAAAAGAAGCAATTTCCATGGGTGCCGATGAAGCAGTGCTGGTTAGTGACCGTGCGCTGGCAGGCAGCGATACCCTGGCAACCAGCTTTGCGCTTGCCGGTGTTGTAAAAAGCCTTGGCGATGTAGACCTTGTTTTGTGCGGCAAACAGGCTGTTGACGGCGATACCGCGCAGGTTGGCCCGGAAATGGCTGAACATCTTGGTTTTCCGCAGGCAACAGGCGCATTAAAAGTAAGCGTTGACGGCAATAAAGTTCTGGTTGACCGTGAAAACGAAAGCAGCAGCCAGACCCTTGCTGTGGAAATGCCTGCCCTTGTAACCGTTACCAGAGCGGAAAAAGAGCCGCGTTTTGCCAGCATTAAAGGCAAAATGAAAGCAAGAAAAGCTGTTATTCCCGTTAAAACAGCAGCAGAACTCGGCATTGATACCACAATGATTGGCCTTTCCGGTTCTCCTACCAAAGTTAAAAAAGTTTTCACTCCTCCTGTTCCCGAGGTTAACAGTGAAATCATTAATGAAGAAGATACCGATAAAGCAGTTGACATGCTGATTGAAAAACTTGTACAGGCAAATATTATTACTCGTTGAGGTGAAATGACATGGCAATTAAAATAGATAAAGAACAATGCATTGGCTGCGAATCCTGTGTTGCAACCTGCCCGGCAGGCGCACTCAGCATGGAGGACGGCAAAGCATCCGTTAACCAGGATACCTGTATTTCCTGCGGCGCATGCGTAGGCGAATGCCCGGTTGGCGCAATCAGCATGGAAAAAGCTGAGAAAAAAGAAGTAGCTAACAACGAAGGCAAAGACCTTTGGGTTATGGCTGAACTTGAAAAAGGCGAGCCTGTTGGCGTAACTTATGAACTTTTGGGCGAAGTTTCCGAGCTGGCTGCCAAATGCGGACAGCGCTGCTGCGCAGTGCTTGTTGCTGCCGAAGCAGGCGATATTCCCCAAAAACTTATTGCCGCAGGTGCGGATGTTGTATATACCGTAACCGGCGCCGAATATGCTGAATATAATACCGACCTTTATACAAATGCTTTCTGCGAACTGGCAGAAGCATATAAACCCAGCGCAGTAATGTTTGGCGCTACTGTTGACGGACGTGACCTTGCACCGCGCATTGCAGCACGCTTAAAAACCGGCCTCTGCGCCGACTGCACAGGCCTTGATATTGCCGGTGACCTTGTAGAATGGACTCGTCCGGCACTGGGCGGCAATATTCTGGCAACCATTGTCTGCGACGAACACCGCCCGCAGATGGGTACCGTACGTCCCAAAGTATTTAAAGCAAAAGAAGCGGATGCTTCCAGAACCGGTGAAGTTATCAGCTATGAAGTAAAAAATAAAGTTGAATCTAAGGTAAGCCTTGTACGCAAAGAAGAAATTACCGAAGCAGGCAGCATTAAAATTGAAGATGCTGAGGTTGTATGCTCCGGCGGCCGCGGACTTGGCTGCTGCGACAACTTCAAAATGCTGGAAGAACTTGCAGCACTGTTTGAAAACGGCAGCGTAGGCGGTTCCCGCGCAGTTGTTGATGAAGGCTGGATTGACCATGCCCATCAGGTTGGCCAGTCCGGTAAAACCGTAACGCCGAAGGTATATTTTGCTTTTGGTATTTCCGGTGCTATCCAGCATCTTGCAGGCATGAGTTCTTCCGATGTTATTATTGCCGTTAATAAAGATGCCAATGCGCCTATCTTTAAAGTAGCGCAGTATGGCATTGTCGGCGACGCCAAGGAAATTCTGCCTAAACTTATTGCCAAAATTAAAGCATTTAAAGAGGCTTAACGGAGGTTTAATATTTGTGTGGAAAGTAGTTTATATTGCGCAGACCAAAGAGAACGCGCAGGAGATTAAAGAACTGCTTACAAACAATGGCTTTCTGATACAGATGAATGTAGCCGGAGCTAAAAAAGGTGGACAGGGGGGCGCTTATGAAATCAGCGTCCCTTACTCCGAAGCAGAAGATGCTTATGAGGTGCTTTGCGAGAACCGTTTTCGCGCGTAAGCCGGAGGAATATTATGAAAAAAACCAAAATTATCTGCACTATGGGCCCAAGCACGGACGACGCTGCTTTACTGGCAGAAATGATGCGTTCCGGCATGGACCTGGCACGTTTTAATTTTTCGCATGGCTGCCATGAAGACCATGCGCGCCGCGTGGAATTAGTGCGCAAAGCTGCCGCCGAAGTTGAAAAACCAATAGCTTTAATTGCCGATACCAAGGGGCCTGAGATGCGCCTTGGTATTTTTAAAGAAGGCAGGGTTATTTTAAAAGAGGGCGACAGTTTTACGCTTACAACAGAAGAAATTGAAGGCACACAGGAAATTTCCTATGTAAATTACGCCGGTTTGCCGGAAGAATTGCAGCCCGGCAACGCAATTCTTCTTTCGGACGGTCTTTTGGCGCTTGAAGTAACTGATGTTGATGTACAGGGCGGCAAAATTTATACCAAAGTTGTGCATGGCGGCGAAATCAGCTCGCGCAAACGCGTAGCCTGCCCCGGTGTGGAACTGAAACTGCCGTTTTTATCCGAACAGGATATCAGCGATATTACTTTTGCCGCAAAACTCGGCATGGACTATGTTGCGGCTTCGTTTGTGCAAAAAGCAGATGACGTGCTTGCCATACGCCGCGTGCTGGAAGAAGTTGGTTCTTCCATGGGCATTATATCCAAAATTGAAAACCCAGTTAAACGTGCTTTTTATGAAATGGAAACAATGAGGGGCTGTTGGTCTGCAAGAGAATTGGAGCGACAAATCGCATCTTTATATTACGAACGTTGCGGACTATCCAATAACAAAGAAGCCCTCTCCGCCTTAGTCCAGCAACAAGCAACCCTATTGCAACCCAAAGATATTATCAACACCCCTGTTACTTTGGAGTTCTTAGGACTAAACGACCGTGCATTAGTAACGGAAAACGATTTGGAACAATCTATTCTTGACAACCTGCAACACTTTCTATTAGAAATGGGACATGGCTTTTGCTTTGAAGCCCGGCAAAAACGCATCTTGATTGATGAAGATTATTTTTTTGCCGACCTTGTGTTCTATCACCGTATTTTGAAATGTCATGTTATTGTAGAATTAAAGATAGACAAGTTCCGCCATGAGTATGCTTCGCAACTAAATATGTATCTGAACTATTTCAAAGCGGAAGTAATGCAACCGGATGATAATCCGCCTATCGGTATTCTGCTTTGTACTGAAAAGGGTGATACATTAGTGAAGTATGCCACTGCTGGATTAGACCCGAATATCTTTGTACAGAAATACATGATAGAGCTTCCAACCGAAGAAGAAATACAGGAATTTATTTCTTGTCAGAACTATTAAAAAGAATATCCACATATGATACAAGCTTATTTTTCAAATATAAGAAACATAATTCTTAATGAAATACACAACTCTAAAAGAGATATATCAATAGCCGTTGCATGGTTTACTCAACGAGATTTATTTAACGCTATAATTGGAGCTATAGATAGAGGTGTAAATGTTTCGCTTATCCTCATTAATGATATTATCAATCGCAATGAATATGGTCTTGATTTTTCATTATATCTTCAAAAGGGGGGTAAATTATGTTTTGTTGATAGCAAAAAAGTTCTAATGCACAACAAGTTCTGTTTGTTCGATGGTCATCTTTTAATAACAGGATCGTATAATTGGACATATGCAGCAGAACAAAGAAATGCAGAAAATATAATAACCACGGATGAATTAAATGTATGTAATGATTACACAAATTACTTTACTAATCTTTGGAATGGGCTAACAGAAGTAACTGAATATTCTCGCATACGTTTATCAGATATAGTGGAAGATAATTTTCTTCAAGAATATGACGACATTATCGAAGAGTATAAAAGCATGGAAAATAGCAATCTTATTTCACCAGAAACTTTAAAGACCGTTTATGATTTAAAAAATAATATTGCTATAACTAAATTAGCAACAGTCGTATCACAAGACAAACGCCATAACCCAACATTAAAATTGAACGTAGGAATGAGGTGTCGCATTAATAATATTGATAATAGGACATTAAACATTATAAAACAAGGTCAAACTTTACCGTTTACAAATACAGTTGATACTTGTACTGTAGTAGACAATCAAGAATGTATTGTTTGCGATATTTTATTTGGCAATAATGATAATGCAGACAACAATAAACTATTATTAAAGATTCGATTAGAGAACTTACCAAAACTGAAAGCTGGTCAAGTAAAACTCAAGACCAAAGTTACGATAGATACCAATGGGTATATGCATGTCGAATTCGTTTGTATCAATACAGGAATAGCAAAAGAAGCAGTATATAACTTCCCTGACATAATCAATTATTAAAGTTATAAGGGAATAATAACTTCAATGTTATTTTTGAAAGACCATGCATTAGTGACGGGAAACAACTTGGAACAATCTATTTTTGAGGGGAATGTGTCAAAACTGGCACATTCCCCTCAAACGACTAAGCATAGCATACACTTTATCATCAAAAGTACACTGGCAAAAAGAAAAAGCAGAAGTCAGTTTCTCTTCGTAAGCATATATATCACTGTCAATAGAAATAGGTTTAGTCCATTTTGGATATATAGACAAAGGTATGAACTAAATGTAGTGCCAAGCCAGCTATCCAAACATTCAATCCTATGCAAATTGAAGCATTTCCTTCATGGTCTGTGGTAGAAAAAAGGAATCATAAATATGAATTTGCAGAAAAAATTGAGCCTTCTTGCTCTATCATATATATTGAAAATCCTAGCTTCAATAAAGAGCAGTCTCAAAAATATGCTATAGAAATATTGCAAGATTTTATCCAAAACAAACTTCAATATACATCCAAGAATGGAATGCCAACCACTACTTGATAAATATAAAATATTTTTAGTATAAGGTAAATCAGTATTTTTAAAAATTCCGACACTGTCCAAAATTTTGTGTAAATGGAAACAGGATTCAGTTATAAGTTTCTTCTTATATCTGGATTCTGCTTTCAAATATAAGCATAAATTGGTTCATAATCAATCCCCAGTTTGAAATAGGCATTGTCCATTTCTTTTCAATCTCCATAAGTGAAAGATACACGGTCTTTTTTACGGCATCGTCCGAAGGGAATGAAAGCTTTGATTTTGTGTACTTTCTGATTTTCCCATTCAGGTTTTCAATGAGATTTGTGGTATAGATTATTTTTCTGATTTCCAGAGGGAACTGGAAGAAAACAGTCAGGTCATCCCAGTTGTTTCTCCAGGACAGTATGGCATAAGGATACTTTCCTGCCCATTTCTTTTCCAAATTGTCAAGTTCCGTGGCAGCAACCTCCTTATTGGGTGCATTATAGATATCGTAAACTCTTTCTTGTCCTTATAAACAACATATTTACAAGAGTTTCTGATCTGATGTACCACACAGATCTGGGTGGATGATTGAGGGAATACAGTACGGATGGTATCCGTAAATCCATTCAGATTGTCGGTACAGGTAATCAATATATCCTGCACTCCACGCGCCTTTAAATCAGTCAGGACACCCATCCAGAAAGAAGAACTTTCCGATTTACCGACCCACATGCCAAGGACTTCTTTCAAACCGTTCTGTTTCAGTCCGACACAAAGGTAAACGGTCTTGTTTATGATCTTGCCGTTATCCCGTACTTTAAAGACGATGCCGTCCATCCATACTATCAGATAAACCGGATCCAAAGGGCGGTTCTGCCATTCCTGGGCAGCCTGGTTTACCTTGTTTGTAATGATGGAAATGGCGGATGTTGAGAGTTCTATCTCATAAATCTCACGCATTTCTTCCTCTATATCAGAAACACTCATTCCTTTGGCGTATAGAGAAATAACAAGCTTTTCTATAGAAAGTCCACGATTTTCATGCTTGGGTACTGCTATCGGTTCAAACTGACCGCTACGGTCACGTGGAATAGATATGACAGCTTCCCCATGTTCGGTTTGGATTTTCTTCGGATAGCTACCGTTACGTGAATTACCAGTGTTGTTCCCTGCCACAGAATTCTTTTCATAACCCAAATGGGCATCCATTTCGCCTTCAAGCATCTTTTCCAACACTTGGGCATGCAGCTGCTTCAGAAACTTGCTCACATCGGCTTCTGTCTTGAACTGGCTAAGGAACTCCTTGCTTAATACCTCATCAGGCACTACTTGATTCTTTTCTTTCATAATCTTCTTCATTTTGCAAAGCTATAAAATAAAAAATACGGAACTCAACCTGAATCCCGTATTTTCCATTTACACAAAATATTTTATAGTGCCAAAATTCCAGAAACGTTCATCTTGCTGATCCATATCCAAGCCATCATTATAATACCTCCAATCGTATGAATCTGCCGAATCATCGGACATACCCTCTCTTACTTCTTCATAATGTTCATCCTCCCAAAGATATTTAAAATCTTTATAATATGGATACCAAAAACGATTAGTATCATTGTTATCATGAGAAATGTGCTTCCAATACTGTGCTATCAATATTTTATGTTCCTCGCTTGTCACAAGAGTTTCCCAACCATCTAATGATTTAAAAGTTGGACATAACAATTCATACAACTGAGACCCAGTTATTTTCACCACATCCTCTTGACAAATAGCATCTTTGTTAAATTTCAACAAACAGCATTGGCATTGATATATATCATCTTCTTCTACATATTTAATTTTAAATCCTATAGCTATATTATTATACGGATTAATTATCAAACTAAATTGTGGTTCCAGCAATTCTTTTGTAACATTTCTTATACCAACTAAGCCTCTTTCATTTTGAATAAAAAGCAACTCACTATTTATTGATTTTACATCTATATATGTTGGAGCAATAACCATTCGCTCATTGCAAAAAACAATTCCTTTCAATCCCCCTATTGAGCCATCATTCATTACATTTTTATTACTTATACTGTACATTACAACGGTGTCATTTATAGAAGAAGCCGAACAGACACTAATCCCCTTTATTATCTTATCATCTTCACTATATCTTTTTCCTTTGCACAATTTGGGAGATTCCCCTATAAGCAGACCTTCACCCACAGGTAGATTGTTACATAAAAAATCAAATTCATATTCTATTTCTTCACGAGCTTCATTTATTAAATGCCTAGGAATAAATGATTTCAAATCTTTATCAACAATAATAGAATACATTTTATCACAATTTAACTCTTTTACTAATTCGTCACCACATTCAATTTCAGTATTTCCCCAATAAGTTGTTTTCCAATAAGATTTAACAACTATCCCAAAATTAAGAATAAAATAATTAGTTCCAATTTGACAATTGTTAAATCCACCTATGACCATAGTACCTTCTAAATCGTATAAATCATATGTTCCATAATATCTATCCACGAACACGCCACCACATTCATATTCATCATCTCCAGCTATAAAATACTCATTAATATAATGGATAGCATGATACTTTACGGGAATAATCTCTTTACCTTGCCAATTGCAGCATCCCCATACTCCATTCCACGTACAATCAGGATCAGTTTCCTCCATAGCTCCAAAATTCACATAAACATAGTCCCAATTCCCACTCCGTTCTATTTTAGAATATATTGTAGGGATGATTTCCCGTCCATCAAAATCCACCAATCCCTTACGGTGAGTATCAGCATCTTCTACAAGTATAGTCCTCCTACACAACATATCATCAGAAACTCTTCTTGGAAACTCTAATATTGGAATAGGGTTACTATATTTTATCCGGAAAAACTCCTTTCCCGATGAATCAATAACTCCCCACCTATTACCCAATAAAACATCATACATATTTCCATTAGTTTCCGCTCTTTTCTCAAATTTATCATAAACAAAAGGAATAATATCCCAACCTTCTGAATTTACTACACCATATTTTCCTTTATGTCTACAAAGCAATCTATCATTCTCCAAAAGAACAATTTGCACCTCAGACCAAATGTCATAATTATCACAATCATAATCATCTACCACTATATACTCATTTTCATCCATCTTGGCTGAGTAAAAATTCATATTATCAACATCCTTAAATAGATAATTATATTCTAATGCGTTATGACATTCAACAAACAAAGGCTTATCCATAGCTATTCTCATTTTATCATTTAACAAAAGTAACAAAGAGTTTGCAATTGAGCTCATCAATCCATTAAAATCTTCCTAAAAACACTCTATTTATTTAATACCCAATTTAATAAGCTGTTAGATTATGATAAACGAGCCAAAACAATGAGTATCATTTGCTCTGGCTCTCTATTCTTTATGGATTTCCTAACTTATCCGCTTTCTTCCTTAGCTGTTCAGCTTGTTCATTCAAAAGCCTTACTCGTTCCAACGCTTCTGCTTGCTTCTTACTGCGATATTCAAAACCAACCACCGAATCAGTCAGACTTTGGATAAAAGCGTTATCTCGTTCCCGGTTGAAATTCACCTCCAGCAAATTAATGTCGCTTCCCTCAGCCTTTCCTTTCATCAAGAGATAACGATACTTTATATCGTTGTCCTGTAGTTTCTGCATACGTTCCGCAAAACGGATGTTCAACGCCAGCGATACAAGGCAAATGATTACTCCTGCCAAAAGAAGAAAGAACTTGGGCTGCAGGTAGGAAGTTACCCGATTGAGGATTTTATCCTGCCAAGAAACAGGTTTTGTTTCTTCATCTTTCCGTGTACCGTAAGCAGCCAACGCATCCATCAAAGATTTTAGGCAAGCATAAGAAGCCGTCACATATTTTTTGACGTATTCAAGGGATTTCCATTGTTCCTGTTCCCCTTTCCTTATAGCAGCAAGCAGGGTTGAAATGGCTTGTAGTTCGTTTCCGGGAATAGCCGGATTGTTCCGCAATTCCAAAAGACACTGCTCTATTGCATCAAACCGTTTCATCGTTTCTTCCCGACTAGTTGGCGTTATCTGCTGTTCCTGCTTCTCTTTCAGTTCTGTAACCATAGAGAGAAGTCCCTCCAAAATCAAATTATTCTCCATATGCTTATAATTTTAGTTGTTTTTTCTTCTTTTTCTTCTTCTTTCTCAAAAAGGAATCATCAGGCATTTCATCAACTGGGGCTGACAAGCCGGAAAACAGACCGCCTACACCTGTAATAAATGAATTATCCGCTTTGTCGGGTGCTGGTACTGATTTCTGAATAGGTGCAGTAACCGTTTGCTTATTGCTTCCGGCTGTCGTTTGCCCTACATCCCCAAAACATTTATCCAGTTTGGAGAAAGTGAAATTGCGGTCTATCTCCGAACCCTTGAACGTGTATTCGCCTTTGGAAAAGGAAACGCCTTGTATCTCGCTTGTCTGCCCCTTATACTTGAACCGGATAGTGATACCCTTTTCCGCTAACCGCTCCTGTAACTGCTGCCAGTTCTTGGACTTCCCGATTTCATTCTTTACAGCGTTGTAAATCTCGTATTTCGATTTGTCCGGTTCTTTCAAGCGGTGCTGCTTTACCTGTTCTTTTCCACCAGCGAAATAAAGCCCGTGCTTGGTTTTCAGCTTCTTGCATACCTGCTCGTTACGGTACATATCGTTCTTGTCCGAAATGGTCTTGCCGTTGTTGTCTATACGGTTGAATACGATATGCACGTGTGGATGCTCCCGGTCTTGATGGCGTACGATGATATACTGCGTATCGGTGATTTTCATTTCACGCATATATTCCTGCGCAAGCTGTATCATTTTCTCGTCTGACAATTTGGGCGCATCCACTGCCGAATAGCTTAGCGCAATATGTCCGACTGGCTTTTTCAAGTCGGGATTCATCCCGGTCTGCATACAGAAGCTGCGGATTATATCTCCCCGGCTTTCTGTCAGTACCCCGTCCGCATAGAGCAAAGCCGCCTGTTCCTTGCCCAGCACATAGTTCACGCAGCCCTTAAACCCGCTTCCCTTTTTTATTTTTCCAATCATCCGACAACTGGTTTATAATTTCGACAATTCTGTTTTTGAGTTTCACCAATTCCACCGCCACCAGTGCGAAACCTCCGGCATTCGCCCGGTGCGCCAGTTGGTTGATGTTGTTGGCTTCCCCTGCCAGCTTGCGGATGGTGTCCGCATCCTGCCTGTTCAGCCGGGGTATGACCTCCGCCGAAACAACCGCCTGCCGGACATACTCACTGACACGCAACCCGGCTTCCCCGGCTCGCTTCCTGATGGCGTAATACTGCAACTCGGTCAGCTTCGTGCTGACTACCCGTTGCTGCTTCTCTATCCGTTTTTTTGCCGGACGTCCCCCCGGCTTATCCTTTATATTCGTCATGGTTTTTTACATTTAAATGGTATCTTAGAAATTGCGACCAACGGGAGAAATTTTCTTTGCTGTCAAGCAAAGCAAGGTAGTTTCGGTCTACCGAAACATAACCTTGCTCTCCAAATTAAACCGCCTGCCGCTGGTAATCCTACCGGACTAAATACCCCTGCCCCTTTTCTGTCTTGGGGCGGCACGTTGTCCGGTTTCCTGCTTTATCGCCTGCGCTTGGCTGGTGCTGTTCTTCTGTTCCTGCTTCCTGCCGCACAGGTAATCGTTCAAGTCCGAATACCCCCTGTAATTGTCCGAGAAGTCACGCACACGGTAGGAATATTCCAGTGTGACAGCCTGTGTCGCCCGAAATCCTGTCTCGTCATTGTCAAGCATACAGTGGATGCGTTCATACGGGTACAGCACGTCAATGGCTTTCGGCACATTGACAGTAGAGTTGAGTATGACATAATCCTGCCTGTCAAGGTCGGGTATGGTCGGGCAGTTCTTCATCCGGAGCGTGAGGAAAGAAAGATAGTCCATAAAACCCTCGAATACCAAACATTTCTCTCTCGGCTCTCCCTGCTGCCGTATATGGGTAATGTCTTTCGGGGCGATGCAGCCCTTAAAAAAAGAATTGCGAGCCTCGTAACCTCCTGCCATGTTCGGGAAACCGATAGCAAAGAACGATCTGCCGTTATTGGTAAAATGGAGTTCCTTACATTCTCTTTTTGCCAGTTCGATATTGATACCCCGTCCCTCCAAGTAACGGAGCAATGCGGGATGGGTTAAGTCACGGACTTCCAAATGTTGGAAACTCGGTTCTGCCCTACGCTGGGGAAAAGAAAAACTGACCGGGCGGACGTGCGGTGTCTGTTCCGCTATCCGGTTTAAAAGGTATGGCAGGCTGTCGGAGCAATAGAGTTCCTTTGCCAATGCAATGATGTTACCGCCCTTGCCTACGCCAAAGTCATACCAAAGGTTGCGGTCAGTGTTCACCTTGAAAGACGGTTCGTGTTCCTCCCTTAACGGTGATTTGTACCATAACCCGTTGCCCTGCTGCTTGACAGGAGAGTAGCCTAAACTGTGCAGATAGTCTGCGATGGGTATTTGTTTCACATCTTCGATATTCATAACATTTTCTTTTTTGGGGGATTAAAAAATAGTTGAAAAGTGCGCCAGTCCTGTTTAGTCCGTTATATATATATATACCCGTACCATACTAAACCTGCCTGTTCCGATACAGGGAAATAGTAAGTCCGTTCCTCTTATATATACACCCGGACTAAACCAAACTGACTTTTAATAATGGAAATCGGGATTATAGCGGTAGCCCTTGCCCTCTTTCACAATCATGCGGTTGTTCACAAGAAACTTGTTAAGTGACACAAGGACATTGCGTCCACGCTCATAGCCGATACTCGCATAACCCTGCTTCAATGCCGCTATGACATTGGAATAGCCTTGTACCACCTGCTTGCCGAAACCGTTCTCCAACGCTTCCCGGTGTTGCTGTTCGGTCAGTTCCGTAAGCGGAAAGTTCCTGTCCTGCTTAGGTTGTTGGAATACATAATCATCCACGATTTCGGGTAAAGCGTTGTCATTGATACGGAATGCGAACGGGTCAAATTCCCGGTCACGTATGTGCATCGCCTTTACCTCGCTTATGTTGCCGTCCTGCTGGCTTTTCGTGATTTGCAGGACGGTTTCAGCCTTGTTGTTCAGTTCCGTACCGATATGCCCCCTTGTGTTGTCATCCCCCTTGTTCAAATGCAGAACAGTGTGGATATGCAGGTTATATCCGCTTGACCAGCGCATCAAGAGGTTGATTAGGTCGGTTGATTCGCTGGGACTGTTGATGTCATACATCAAGTCACGGATTCCGTCAATGATGAGTAACCCCACATCGGGCATATTTTCAAGCATATAGCCGATAATCTGTTTCCGCTTGTCGGGGGTCTGCTCCCTTAGCACGATGAAAACAAAATCATCCCTGTCCTTGTCGGTAGGCAATCCGGCAAGGCGTAAAATACGCTCCATGACCTTATGGCAATGGTATTTGCTCTGCTCGGTATCTACATAGAGGATTTTCCGTTTGTTCGGTGGCAGGTATGCCGAATACTTCAGTACCTCGTCATTCTTCAACGCTGCCGCAACGATAGCGGAAATGTTGAATGTCTTTTTGCTCTTGGCTTTACCCGTGGATGCGCTGAAATTACCCAGCGTGCCAATAGTAGAGCCGTTCACCCAAAGTATTTCGGGCGGCACTTCATAAGTGTCCGTCACCTTTAGATGAATGGTTTTCCAAAGGGCTGCGAAATCCTCTTTCTGCATGGTGATGTCCTGCCCGGCTTCTGTCGCTTTTCTATTTTCCATAGCCGTTATTTCTTTAGAGGACGGTTAAGGATATACTTCTGCGCTTCCTGCTCTATCTGCGCCTGCGTCTTGACCGGATTCTGACGTAACCATGCTTCCAACTCCGCTTTCTCAAAATAAAGCATTTTGCCCTGCGGCTTGTAATGGGGTATCAAGTTACCCGAAGTCAGCTTGTACAGGTAACTTTTAGAAAGGTTCAAAAACTTGCTCGCTTCATCGAAGCTAAGCACGTTCTTTGAAAGGAACAACATCTTTTCGAGTTCGGAAACTCTTAACTCTAAATCTCTTTCCATATTGTTTAGGAATTTAGGTGAAACAATATGAAGGTGCGCACCCTCGTTTTTTTGTTAACGGGGGCAAAGTTAAGAGCTTGAAAATGAAGTCTAATTGACCTTTGTTTGAGCGTTCAATCTATGCTCAACCTTTTTTCAGTTGTTTGATGTATTTGTCTATGATTTCATATCCTTTCGGATAGATGTTTTTTGCTTGGTCTGTCGCACTCGACAGGTCAGTACGTGTTAGCGGTTCACCTTTTATCTTCTTCAATATCAGCTTATTGTTTGCTATGACAGACTGCCATTCATAAACGATATAATTATAACAACTAAGTTGCATCATAAGATAGGCTAACAGACGGGTATTATTAACTTTCAATACCCCATTCAGTTTGCAGTTGAAAAAATCGGTAAGTATTTTGGCACTGACGGTAGTAGTAAACATATTCGCTTCATTCACACAGTCGGTCAGAAGTTTGATTTCATTGGCTTTCAACGTGGACTTGAAAGGATTGCTTTTGCCCACAATCTTGGTTGGATTAGTATCTGCACTTTCCTCTTTCTCTTTTGGCAAGGCTTGCTCTTGGATGGCAATCACATCTGTATGGTAATTGCTTTCCTGTTCTTGCAGATAGCGCAAATACTTGGAAAGCACGACAAGATTAACGATAATGGACAAATAGGGAAGCCGCCCATCATAACAGGACGGTTCATGCAAATATGCGTCCATATCAAAATCAGAGCAGCGGAAACCGATATACTTTTTTCTTTCATCAGAATTCAAGTCCTCAAAATAACCGCTTTCCCACAAAAAATCGGGAATATCCATATCCAATACAATGTTACGCACGACACAGTATTTTTGTTGGATGGCTACAATATTTTCAGTCACACGGAAAATTTCTTGCCGCAAATAATCCTTTAGCTGGGCTTGCGTCAAATACTCACGTTTTAAAAATAGTGCATCTACTTTAGTTTTATAGTCATGCGCTATACAACTATCTAATATCTTCTGTATTTCTCTGAAATTGGTTTCTATATGATTTTCCATAATCGTGTGCCTTTAAACGTTCTTACTACAAATATAAGGTAAGAATCTCACTTTTCCCGAAAACATCGGCAATAATAAGGAAGAAAAGACAGGATAAGAGTTAAGAAATTATAAAGATACAGAGAGCAAAATTATAAAAGTACACCTTTTCTTTGTATTCGTCATTCAGTACACATTTAGTACGCCCTATAAAAACAAAAACCCCTGATAATCAAGTGATTATCAGGGGTTTTTCGTACCCAGACCCGGTACAGAAAGGACAACATACCGGCAACCTTTCGATTCGGCATACGGGGCAAAGGCCATGACCTCCGCCGGACGTTCCCAGAAATGCATCGGCACAAAGATACCGGTCCTTATCCGGTCGATGAATTGTTGGGCACCTCGCATAAAATCGGTCCCTAAGCGGGGATCTACCGGAAACATGACAACATCCATCGCCTGCGTATATTTCGCTATTATATCCAGTTCTTTCAGGTAATTCCCTTCCGCCTCCGCAACTTCCTGTGGAGTAGACTCATCTTTCCAATGCCAATTATTCAAGTCTCCGGCATGAAAAATCAGTTTACCTTGCGCCTCGATCAAAAAAGAGATACCGACATCGGTCGATCCGAACGCCCTAATCGTTAAATGCTCATCTTGGTACACATCTCCCTTCTTCATATAAAAAGCGTCCTCGGCTTTTGCCCAGCGGCGTTTCAAGATATCCTTGGAGAAAATATATTTGATATCGTCTTTCTCCTCTTTCCATTTCAACACGTCCGGATTAAAATGATCCGGATGGAAATGTGATGCCAATACGTACAACGTCCCCGGACGTTTTAATAGCTCCCCACGCACAAACCCCTTCGCCGGGTCCGGATTCGTATCTTTGAAATAATCGATCAAGATGGAGAAGCCTTCCGCCTCTACAACAAACCCGCTATGATAAATATACACCAGTCTCATCCTATTCTCTTTATTTGTTTATTAAAAAACACCGAAACCCTCCGGGTTGTTGACTTCATGCCGCAAATATACAAAACGGTCAGACATATCACATGCCTGACCGATACAGATTATTAACCTACGATTTATTTCCAATTCTCATTCTGGACTAAAACGCCTTCCATGGTCACGATTTGATCATTCGGGATCGGAAGAGTTACCCATTTAGCGTTATAAACGCAGTTGGCAAACTTTCCGAGATGCTTCTTCTCGTAAGTGATATAATTACTTATCTCATCGTACGCTATTCCCCAACGAGCTAAGTCGTACCAGCGATGACCTTCCATCGCCAACTCTAATTTACGCTCGAAACGTAAAGCGGCTAAAGCACCACCCTTGCTGTTGAATTGCGAATCCGGATACAAACCTACACGATAATTAGCCGCAGCGTTCGAATCCAACTTCCCATTCACTTTATCATCCAAGACATAAGATGTAGAAGTGGGCAACATCGTGGCAGCATCAACGCCCTTCACATACGAGTTTGCCGCACGGGCACGTACCTCATTTATATACTTCCCGGCCTCCTTATAATTTCCGTCGTGAATCAAGACTTCGGCATACCAAAGTAAAACATCCGCATAACGGATCAAATGGTAATTCTTGGCTGTAGAACTCGTCTCCGTAGATACGCTCGTACCGCCTTTATCCGCTTTTTTCGGTTGCCGCTTCTTATTCATATAAGGACCACCATTCGCGATATCACGTACCCACCCATCCAAGATAGAAGGAACCGTTCAGTCCCAATAAGGGACATCAAAACGACCGGTACTGATATCCAGACGAGGATCGGTAAAAACCTCTAAATCCGTATGTGGAATATTATCTGTCAAGGTAGTCAACGCCGGTTTATCTTAATATGATTTATCCAGATACGGCAAACCATTCTCGTCTACGATATGTGAGTTTACCAACTCATAGGAAGGTTGATAGAAACCCCATCCGGATGTGCCCATACCTCCCGGAGGAGCCGTATGCCATGAACCTTCGATAGAGTTCGTGATTACCTGAGAACCAGAGATAGTCCGCTGTATATCGAACACGGACTCACCGCTCCAATCGGCACTACCTGCCGTAAACAAATCCTCATAAGTATCCGCTAGTTTGAATTTCGTGCCATTATTATCCTGCCCATTCGCGATAATAGCCTCCAATAAAGCCTTGGCATCCGCCCAATGATCGGAAGAACCATTCGTACCGTTATAGGGTGAAGACTGATACAGCCTCAATTTTGCCAAGAAAGCGGCGGCGGCCCATTTATTGACACGTCCTTTATCGCTCGCCCAAATATCCGGCAGGTTATCATAAGCGAACTGTAAATCCTCGGCCACCTTATCCCATATGTAAATATAATTGCCAGACTCATCCACATTGGAAACTTTTGGGTTTACATCGCTAGCGAACTCCTCGCTTCCCACGTAAGGAATAGCGGCACCAAATAATTTCATTCCCTCAAAATGCCAGAATCCGCAGAAGAATCGGGCTTGGGCGATCGCTTCGGTATAAAAATCCTTTGATACGCCTTTTACGGAGGAAAGCTCGTCCTTGATTTTATCGATCATATTAATCACGTTGTTCGCACGATAGACACCTTCATAAACCACTTTCCATTTGGTATTCAAATATCCGTTGTCCGTAGTGATCGCATACGTTTCCAAGTTCGTAAAGTCAGACTGGTCCGTAAACGTAGACCCTTTATTCGCGCTTCCACCCAGTACATCGCCATAGGCATAATTTGTCAAAGGAGCCGCAAAATACTCCTGTGTAAGCATCGATGAATACATTCCTGTAATCGCATAATTTACGCCTTCCTGATTCAGTAACTCTTCTTCACTGACCGCACCCACCGGCTTCACATCCAAGAAGTCAGAGCAAGAGGTCATCGCTCCTAATGAAGACGCCACTAACATTGAATATATAAATAGTCTTTTCATACTGTTTTTTTTAATCGTTATCAATATCCTTATCGAAAATCCTTTTAGAAAGAAATATTCACGCCTAAAATGAACTGGCGTGGCATACCATAAGAACCGTAGTCGATACCTTTCATCATATCGTTACTGCTATCTTCATTATTGCTACGAACCTCCGGATCCAAACCTGAATAGCCTGTTAATGTAAACACATTGGAAACCTGACCGTAAACACGAATCTTCTCAAATTTGATCTTATTCAAGATACTCTTTGGCAACGTATAACCGAGCGTCAATGTCTGCATACGCAAGTATGAACCGTCTTCTATATAAGTAGAATTGGATTCATTAGCCGCCTCCGTACCTTCATTAGATGTACCAGCCCATAATGGATAGATACCATCTGGATTGGT
>OHEN01000546.1_pt1 | contig 18332 bp, 14 predicted proteins | sample 1567291 | NCBI WGS metagenome assembly OHEN01 (sample SAMEA3879592, study PRJEB24766) | human gut metagenome | biome: human-associated habitat; feature: feces | place: USA | collected 1985/1987
AGAATTCAAAGGTACAGGTAACATGGAGTTGCAGCTTGACCGCAACCTGTCCAACAAGCGTATCTTCCCTGCTGTCAACATCACCGCATCCAGTACTCGTCGCGACGATCTGCTGCTTGACAAGACAACACTCGACCGCATGTGGATATTACGCAAATACCTTGCAGATATGAATCCTATCGAAGCAATGGATTTCGTAAAAGACCGCCTGGAAAAAACAAGAGACAACGACGAATTCCTGATGAGCATGAATAGCTGATCAAGAATAAACGATCATAAATAAGGAACGGTGAATATACTGGACGATGAATAATCGCAGTTTATTCACCGTTCTTTTTATGATTTCCATTAATTCTTTTCATTTATTATTCATCGCGGTCTTCGCTGTTCCTCATGAATCGTTCATCGCATATTTCATTTTTGTACAAATTACTTTCATTTACGTCCAAAACCACTCCCCCGCCCTTTTTTGCTTTTTGTTTTTTCCTACTTTTGCTACCCAATCAATTACTTAATTCTAGCCAAGAATGAAAACAATTTATCCATTCATGGGATTAGCCCTTTGTGGCGCAGCAGCCCAGGCACAAGAAAAGCCGAACTTCCTGATTATCCAGTGCGACCATCTCACACAACGTGTCGTAGGCGCTTACGGACAGACACAAGGCTGCACACTTCCCATTGACGAAGTAGCATCAAGAGGAGTTATCTTCTCTAACGCTTATGTAGGCTGCCCCCTCAGCCAACCTTCACGCGCAGCATTATGGAGCGGCATGATGCCTCACCAGACCAATGTACGTTCAAACTCCAGCGAACCCGTCAACACCCGCCTGCCGGAAAACGTGCCGACACTGGGTAGTCTCTTCTCCGAAAGCGGTTATGAGGCCGTACACTTCGGCAAGACTCACGACATGGGCTCACTGAGAGGCTTCAAACATAAAGAACCGGTAGCCAAGCCATTCACCGATCCCGAATTTCCGGTCAACAATGACAGTTTCCTGGATGTAGGAACCTGCGAGGATGCCGTTGCCTACCTCAGCAATCCTCCGAAAGAACCTTTTATTTGCATTGCAGATTTTCAGAACCCGCATAATATCTGCGGATTCATCGGCGAAAACGCAGGAGTACACACCGACCGGCCGATCAGCGGACCACTGCCCGAATTGCCGGACAACTTTGACGTGGAAGACTGGAGCAATATTCCGACTCCCGTACAATATATCTGTTGCAGTCACCGCCGCATGACACAGGCTGCCCATTGGAACGAAGAAAACTATCGTCACTACATCGCCGCCTTCCAGCATTACACCAAGATGGTGTCCAAGCAAGTAGACAGCGTACTGAAAGCCCTCTACTCCACCCCTGCCGGAAGAAACACGATTGTCGTAATTATGGCGGACCACGGCGACGGCATGGCATCCCACCGCATGGTGACCAAGCATATCAGCTTCTATGATGAAATGACCAACGTTCCGTTTATCTTTGCCGGTCCCGGCATCAAGCAGCAGAAGAAACCCGTAGACCACCTGCTGACACAGCCGACCTTAGACCTCCTGCCCACCCTTTGCGACCTGGCAGGCATCGCCGTTCCGGCAGAAAAAGCCGGCATCAGCCTTGCACCGACTCTAAGGGGAGAGAAACAAAAGAAAAGCCACCCTTACGTTGTCTCCGAATGGCACAGCGAATATGAGTACGTTACCACTCCCGGACGCATGGTGCGCGGACCGAGATATAAATACACCCATTATCTGGAAGGCAACGGAGAAGAACTGTACGATATGAAAAAAGATCCGGGTGAAAGAAAAAATCTTGCCAAAGACCCTAAATACTCCAAAATACTCGCCGAGCATCGTGCTTTGCTGGACGATTACATCACACGTTCCAAAGATGATTACCGCAGTTTGAAGGTAGATGCCGATCCCCGGTGCAGAAATCATACTCCCGGCTACCCCAGCCACGAAGGTCCTGGGGCACGGGAGATCCTCAAAAGAAAATAATTCTATAAAAAAGAGTGAAGATTGCTTGCCAGTCTTCGCTCTTTTTATTTCTTTTGCACATCACCATACGAGCAAACAAAATAGTGAATAGTAATTTACAGCATATAATAGCACTCATTGCAGCCATATTCATATCGGCGGCTCTCCATGCAACAAACCTGAACAAAGAACGACTTACCTTACTCCAGCCACTTGTCGAGCATGATCTTTCTTTCAATACAAATATCGATATTACAACGGACAGCATCATCTTATGGGAAAAGCTCTTAAGCCCCGAACTTGAAAAGCAGCAAGAATATCATATTCTGTTTCCATTGAAAATGATGGCAGTTCAGGCATTAATTACAGAAGGAAATATCAGTCTGGCAGTCAACAACGCCAACTCAATGTATCAGCAAGCCAAAGCTATAGATTATCCTTTCGGAACGGCACTGGCATTGCGTGCCCTTGCAGACACCTACCAAAGTTCGGGAAATCCCCAGTCTGCTATAGAGTCTTATGAGGAATCCTTGAAAATAATGCAAAAAATTCCGGCAAGTATTCCATATCTTAAGACAAGCATGTTTCATTTGATCCTGAGCAAACTCAAATACAGGCAAATGACAGATATCGAAAAAGATTTTGCCTATCTGGAGTCTCTTTACCATAAAGAATCAGGTTTGCCCGATGACTTCTATCTGCCTTGCAGCTATGCCTATTATTATATACAGACAAACAACCTTCCAAAAGCACTGGAGTATCTGAAACAGCTGGACTCCATCTACGAAAAATATCCGTATCCCTACTATTCTTCAATCAGCAACTATATGTATGCCGGCTATCATATTGAGTCAAAAGAATATGATAAAGCGCTGAAAGAATATGAAGAATTACTCACCATAACAAAGAAAACGGCTTTATTCAGACATGTTCAGTTATTACAGGAACGCGCCAAAGTCCTGGTACTTATGAATCAGAAACAAGAGGCGTGCAAGATTTATGAGGAGATTAATCATCTCAAAGATTCATTGGACGCCCAAAGTTATCTCAGCCAGATAAACGAACTGCATACCCTGTATCAGATAGATAAAAGCGAACTTAATTATATCAACATACAAAAAAATCTCTATTATTGGAGTCTGTCTGTGATCTTAGTGATCGTAGTACTGATCATCATTGCCATTTTCCGCATCAAGCGCACCAACAATCGTCTTCTGCAATCACAACAGGAACAGGAAAAAGCCAAGAAACAAGCAGAAAAGTCTATCCACACCAAAAGCCTTTTTCTCTCCAATATGAGCCATGAGATTCGTACTCCGCTCAATGCTTTATCTGGTTTTTCAGCTATTCTGACAGAAGAATCCATCGACAACGAAACGAAACAACAGTGCAACGATATCATCCAGCAGAACTCAGAACTGCTGCTCAAACTGATTAATGATGTAATTGACTTATCCAGCCTTGAAATTGGAAAAATGCAATTCAAATTCAACGAGTGTGATATTGTAGCGCTATGCAGAAATGTCATCGACATGGTAGAGAAAATAAAGCAGACTCAAGCGGAAGTACGGTTTTCCACCTCTCTCAGTTCACTGAAGCTGACCACGGACAGTGCCCGCCTGCAACAAGTACTGATCAATCTGCTTATCAACGCCACAAAGTTTACTGCACAAGGCACTATCACCCTGGAACTGGTGAAACAAACGGAAGATACGGCCCTTTTCTCCGTTAGTGATACCGGTTGCGGAATCTCCAAGGAGAACCAGAACAAGATATTCAACCGCTTCGAAAAGCTCGATGAAAACGCACAAGGCACAGGACTCGGATTATCTATCTGCCAGCTTATCATTGAGCAACTGGGAGGCAAAATATGGATCGACCCGGACTATGACAAAGGAGCACGTTTTCTGTTCACACACCCGATTTGCCATGCGCAGATAAAGAAGGAGGAAACACGATGAAACGACTGATATTACTGATCATCACCTGCTATGGCCTACTGTCGGGCTATGCAAACACCGATACAGCCTCAGACAGTCTGCTGCAAGTGTTGCAAACACTGCCGCATGACACCACACGCCTCTCTACCCTGAACGACATTATCAAGATAGAGCAGAACAACTACAAATGTATCCAGTATTCGGATTCGCTGATGCAGGAAGCGTTAAAACTGAAAAATGACAAGTATGCCAGTTTAGCCGCTTATTATCATTTGTTGTATTATTACAACCGTTGCGAACAGGATAGTGTAGCCAAATGGATAGTCAAGATGGAACCGTTGGTACAAAAATCCGGTTTATGGGATTATTTCTTCGACGCCCGACGCTTTCAGATTGACCTATACACCTTTACCGAACAATATGAGCTTGCCATCAGCGAAGCAAACAAGATGAAACAGAAAGCCCTTGATATTGACAATAACCGTGGAACGGTAGCTGCTTATCAGTGCCTGTCCAACGCATATATCGGCAGCCAGCGCTGGGACGAGGGGCTCAAAGCATTGGAAGAAGCCTACAGGCTGCTTCCAAAGAATGGCAATGCAGTAGTCCATATCTCCGTCCTGTCACAGCTCATATCCGTAACCAAAGAAATGAAGGACAATTACAGGCAACTAAAATACCTGCAAGAGTTGGAAAATGTACTCCGTAAATTCATCATTGACAATCCATCTCTAAAAGACGGATTTGCAGACGTATTCATTTTCAATGAGATTTTCTATGCGCATTATTACCTGAATACCAATCAGCCCCAAATTGCTTATTCACATATAGAAAAGTCTAAAAAGTATCTGACTGAAAATACCTATTTCATGTATAAGGTGCTCTACTACGACATCTATGCGAAATACTATCAGAGTATCAAACAATATCAGCAGGCATCAGCCTACATCGACACGACATTAACTATGCTCAAGAAAGATTTCACCAGCGACTATGCCGAACAACTGCTGAAACAGGCTAAAATATGGGTGGAAGCCGGAGATAATAACAGAGCGACAACTCTCTACCAACAGGCACTGGCCATCAAGGACTCAGCTGCCATGGCACTCTCCAACACCCAAATGGAGCAAATCAAAAAAAGCTATAATCTGGATAAGATAGAACTGGAACAACAAAAGCAGACCAACCAAATACGTCTGATCAGCCTGATCGTAATCAGTGCCATTCTGATCGTATTATTTATTTCCCTATTCCGGCTCTCCAAAATCCGCAAAGCCCTGAAATATTCCGAGAGCGAAATACGCAAAGCAGCGGAAACGGTACGGGTAACCAACGAAATAAAAAATCGCTTCCTGTCAAACATGAGTTATAACATCCGGACCCCGCTCAACAACGTGGTAGGTTTCTCGCAACTCATAGCCAGCGAACCGAATATAGATGAAAAAACAAGAGAAGAATACTCGGCGATCATCCACCAAAGCTCAGAAAGATTAATGAGACTGGTCAATGATGTACTCGACCTGTCTCGTCTGGAAGCCAAAATGATGAAGTTCCAGATACAAGACTATGATGCTGTCTCACTTTGCAACGAAGTATGCTACATGGCACGCATGAATAATGAAAAGACAGGCATTCAAGTCCGCTTCACTCCGGAAGTCGAGTCACTGTCCCTTCGCACAGATACCACCCGATTGGGATACGCTCTGCTCAGTACCCTGACCTATCCGCATGAACATGAAACAGAGGGACAACAGGAGGAACGGATTATCCGCTTTACATTAAGCCGGAAAGGTGAAATGCTTTATTTCCGCATTCTCAACTCTCCATTGGCGGACGAGGCTTTCACCTCACAGGAGACCGGCATCAGGCATGAGATCAACCAGTTATTGCTGGCTTACTTCGGAGGAAGCTATCAGGTAAACGCCCGGGGAACGGAAGGCCCGGAAATTGTTTTCACCTATCCCATTGCTTCAGAATCGGAATAAAGCGCTATCTTTGCAAACTGTAAACTTAAACGCTTAATTATGTATACCAACAAACAGATTTGGAGTGTCAGTTACCCGATACTACTCAGCTTGCTGGCGCAAAATGTCATCAATGTCACCGATACCGCATTCTTAGGGCACGTTAGTGAAGTGGCCCTGGGAGCTTCGGCTATGGGTGGACTATTTTATATATGTATATTCACCATCGCTTTCGGATTCAGCACAGGATCACAAATTGTCATTGCACGACGCAATGGAGAAGGACGCTACAGTGATGTAGGTCCCGTAATGATTCAGGGGATTATGTTCCTCCTGTTGATAGCTATATTGATGTTCGGCTTCACCAAAGCGTTCGGAGGAAATATCATGCGGTTGCTGGTTTCTTCCGAATCCATCTACGAAGGCACTATGGAGTTTCTGGACTGGCGTATTTACGGGTTCTTCTTCTCGTTTGTCAATGTCATGTTCCGTGCCCTGTACATCGGCATCACACGTACCAAGGTCTTGACCATCAATGCTGTTGTCATGGCATTAACCAACGTCATATTGGACTATGCACTGATTTTTGGTAAATTCGGTCTGCCGGAAATGGGAATCAAGGGAGCTGCCATCGCTTCTGTACTGGCGGAAGCCTCTTCCATTCTCTTCTTCCTTATCTATACATATATCAGTGTTGATTTGAAAAAGTATGGTCTGAATCGTCTGCACTCGTTCGATCCGGCATTGCTGATGCGTATTCTCAGCATTTCTTGCTTCACGATGCTTCAATATTTCTTATCGATGGCGACCTGGTTCGTGTTCTTTGTTGCCGTAGAACGGTTGGGACAACGGGAACTGGCCATTGCCAATATTGTCCGTAGTATCTACGTCGTACTGCTGATTCCGGTGAATGCACTGGCAACAACGACCAACAGCCTTGTCAGCAATGCCATCGGCGCAGGAGGTATCCAATACGTCATGCCGCTTATCAATAAAATAGCCCGATTCTCGTTCTTCATCATGCTAGGACTGGTGGGATTGTCGGTTTTGTTTCCTCAGTTCCTCCTCTCCGTATATACCAGCGAAGCAGCGTTAATCACCGAGTCCGTACCTTCGGTATACGTTATCTGCTGCGCCATGCTCATTGCATCAGTAGCCAATGTCGTATTCAACGGCATCTCCGGAACAGGAAATACGCAGGCAGCCCTGTTGCTCGAAACCATCACGATTGCCATTTACGGTTCCTACATCGTTTTCGTCGGAATGTGGCTCAAAGCACCGATTGAAATCTGCTTTACGATTGAGATTCTGTACTATACCTTGCTGTTGATAACAAGCTATATTTACCTCAAAAAAGCAAAATGGCAGAATAAAAAGATATAAATACAAGAGATTTTTGTACATTTGCAGGCTCAAATAATTAATTCGTAATTAAACAACTATGTTCGATAATTTAAGTGAAAGACTAGAACGGTCATTCAAGATTCTGAAAGGTGAAGGCAAAATCACCGAAATTAACGTGGCGGAGACGCTGAAAGATGTACGTAAGGCATTGCTTGATGCCGACGTTAACTACAAGGTTGCAAAAACTTTCACTGACACGGTGAAGGAAAAAGCCATCGGTCAGAATGTACTTACGGCTGTGAAGCCAAGCCAGTTGATGGTGAAGATTGTGCACGACGAACTAACCCAGTTGATGGGTGGCGAGACGGTAGAAATCAACCTCGAATCCCGTCCGGCAGTAATCCTGATGTCAGGTCTGCAAGGTTCGGGTAAGACTACTTTCTCCGGTAAGTTGGCACGCATGCTGAAAACAAAGAAGAATCGCAAACCATTACTGGTAGCTTGTGACGTTTACCGTCCGGCAGCTATCGAACAGTTGCGTGTATTGGCAGAACAAATTGAAGTGCCGATGTACTCAGAACTGGACAGCAAAAATCCGGTAGAGATTGCACAACACGCCATTCAAGAAGCTAAAGCCAAAGGATATGACCTCGTAATCGTCGATACAGCCGGACGTCTGGCCGTAGACGAACAGATGATGAACGAGATCACCGCTATCAAGGAAGCAATCAATCCGGACGAAATTCTGTTCGTGGTAGACTCCATGACAGGACAGGATGCCGTCAATACAGCCAAAGAATTTAACGAACGCCTGGACTTCAACGGTGTGGTACTGACCAAACTGGATGGTGACACCCGTGGTGGTGCGGCCCTTTCTATCCGTTCGGTAGTCAACAAGCCGATTAAATTTGTGGGTACAGGTGAAAAGCTGGATGCTATCGACCAGTTCCACCCGGCACGTATGGCAGACCGTATTCTCGGTATGGGTGACATCGTTTCACTGGTAGAACGTGCTCAGGAACAGTATGACGAAGAAGAGGCCAAACGTCTGCAAAAGAAGATTGCCAAGAATCAGTTCGACTTCAACGACTTCCTCAGCCAGATTGCCCAGATCAAGAAGATGGGTAATCTGAAAGAACTTGCATCCATGATCCCGGGCGTAGGCAAAGCTATCAAAGATATCGATATCGACGACAATGCTTTCAAGAGCATCGAAGCGATCATCTACTCCATGACTCCGGCAGAACGTTCCAATCCGGAATTACTGAACGGCTCACGCCGTACACGTATCGCTAAAGGTAGCGGAACAACGATTCAGGAAGTAAACCGTTTGCTGAAACAGTTCGACCAGACTCGCAAAATGATGAAGATGGTGACCAGCAGCAAAATGGGCAAGATGATGCCAAAAATGAGAAAATAAAAAGAATTTTATTCTGTTTCAGATAGAAGGAGGAGGCTTGAGCTTCCTCCTTTGTTTTTGTTATCACAGAATCCACTTTCTCATATTAATCAGCTTTTTATCAGACAGCTTCAATTCTACAAGTTCCCACTTTTCACTACCTCTTGTAGTGATTACTCCCGCTATAGTAAGCCCAATATAAAACACTGCGTTTTACAAGGTATAAAGCTATGCTTTAGGAAGTGAAAAGCATAGCTTTATACCTTGTAAAGCGTAGCTTTAGCTTTCATATCCTCTCTCCTTTCACCAACAACTACACTGAAGGATTATCCTAAATTCATATTAATATCATTATCCACTTGTAATGATTACAATTTTATAAAGATTTTATGTGAATATTCATTTTTATTTCTTTACTTTGCAAAAGATAACAAAACAGAAGCACGAATATGTACTATGTATATGTAGTAGGTTACATTTTATTAGCAGCAGCCATGCAGCTGTCCACAGGAAACTTTCCTGTTTCTTTTCTCGCCTTTCCGCTGAATATCATCTTTGCAGCGATCTGGCTTTTCCTGTTATGGATACTATATAAAGAATATAATAATCTAAGAACCACCCGTTTTCTCGGTTCATCCAAAGCCAGCGTTTTATCTATCAGTCTGTTTATCGGTGGTTGCCTGATCATAGGACTTTTCCCCCAGCTATCTGAACCGGAAGCCGAAATGCGCAATGGAATATCAGCCTCATTGGGATGTTACAATTTCATGACTTCATGGATATTCATTTCTATACTCTTATTATTATTAAGCAATCTGGCAATGATCACCATCCACGCCTGTCGGCATCGCAAACAAGCACGCTGGCGCTTTATTCTGAATCATGCAGGTTTATGGCTGGCTCTGTTTGCCGGATTTCTAGGTAGCAGTGACACACGGACACTACGCGTACCTTTATATAAAGGTGAACCAACGCATGAGGCATTCGACATGAATGGCACATCTTACTATTTAGATTATGATATGGAACTCAATTCGTTCGCTGTAGAATATTACCCGAACGGACGTCCTTCCCGCTTTTCCGCCAATGTACGTTTGGGGAATGAGAACGTTCTGCTGGAAGTAAACCATCCCTATTCCTACCGACTGGGGGAAGACGTCTACCTCACCGGATACGACGTAACAAAAGGCAACGAAAGCAATTACTGCATTCTACAGGTCGTAAAACAGCCCTGGAAATATGTGATGGTAGCGGGTATTCTGATGATGCTTGCAGGAGCAGTTCTTTTATTTATAAACGGAGCTAAAGCGTATGATAAACTGGGATAACTTCTATGTATTTGCAGCAGTATCCATCTGCTTATGGTTGGCAGGAGCTGTATTTGCCCTTCGTTCATCATCGAAGAGTAAGGTGGCAATCGTTTTTACTTCCGGCGGCATTATTATATTGGGAATATTTATTGCCGGATTATGGATATTCCTCCAGCGCCCTCCATTACGCACTATGGGAGAAACCCGATTGTGGTATTCATTCTTTATGGGAATAGCAGGATTGCTAACCTATATCAGATGGAAGTATCGCTGGATTCTCTCTTTCTCGACGTTACTTTCTACAGTTTTTGTGATCATTAATTTGATGAAGCCCGAGATACACGATCAGTCATTGATGCCGGCGCTGCAAAGTGTATGGTTCATCCCGCATGTAACCGTATATATGTTCTCTTATTCCGTTCTGGGATGTGCTTTCATCATCGCCCTGACCGGACTGTTCCGTCATAAAGAAGAATACCTGCATACAGCAGACAATCTGGTCTACGCAGGCGTCGCTTTTCTTTCCATCGGTATGCTGCTAGGTTCTCTCTGGGCAAAGGAGGCTTGGGGAAACTACTGGAGCTGGGACCCCAAAGAAACTTGGGCAGCCATCACCTGGATGGGATATTTGCTCTACATCCACCTCCGCCTGTTCAGAAGAACCGGACGGAAAACACTCTATGCCCTGCTCATAGTCTCCTTCCTTGCTTTACAAATGTGCTGGTATGGAGTCAATTACCTGCCGGCGGCCCAACAAAGCGTACATTTATATAATCGTAATAACTAACCTCAAAAAACAAATGTGAAATGAAGAGAAGTACAAAACTAATCGTAGCATTATTGGTAGTCGTGGCGGCATTGGTAGTCATTTACCGACTGATGCATCGGGTGCCTTCTGCCGATTTGGAAGCAAACGTGCAGATGCAACAGATTATTACGGATGCAGGATGCCTGAGATGCCATACCTCGACGCCGGAACTACCGTTCTATGCAAATATGCCTGTAGCCGGAAAAATTGTAATGGAAGACGTGAGCAAAGCCTATCGCGCTTTCGACATGACTCAGATGGAGAAAGACATGAAGGAAGGACGCCCTCTCAATCCGGTTGATCTGGCTAAAGTAGAAAAAGTAATCCTCGACGGAAAGATGCCGCAGGCAAAGTATTACCTTGTACATTGGGGAGCTTCTTTCAATGATGCAAAGAAAGAGGTAGCACTGAGCTGGGTAAAACATCACCGCATGGGACTGTATACCGATGTGGCAGTAGCACCTGATTTCATTAACGAACCGATTCGTCCTATTGCCGACTCGATCTCAGTCGATGTACGCAAAGTGGTCTTAGGAAATCTGTTGTATCACGACACCCGCTTATCGGCAGACAACACCGTTTCATGTGCCAGCTGTCATGGTCTGGATACCGGTGGCGTTGACAACAAGCAGTATTCTGAAGGAGTAGGCGGTCAGTTGGGCGGCGTCAATGCCCCGACCGTATACAATGCTGCCTATAACTTTGTTCAATTCTGGGACGGACGTGCCGGAACTCTGGCAGAACAAGCTGCCGGCCCTCCATTGAATCCGGTAGAAATGGCTTGCGAGTCATTCGATCAGATCATCAGCAAACTGGCAGAAGACAAGAATTTCGTAGTGGCATTCAACGAAGTATATCCCGACGGATTGAACGAAAAGAATATCACAAATGCTATTCAGGAGTTCGAAAAGACATTGCTGACTCCTAATTCACGTTTCGACCGTTATCTGAAAGGACAGAAAGATGCCATCACCGCAGATGAAATCGCCGGATACGACCTTTTCAAGAAATATGACTGTGCGACTTGTCATGTGGGAGAAATCCTCGGAGGACAATCTTATGAACTGATCGGTGTACAGCATGATTATTTCGCAGACCGTCAGGCAGAAATGACTGAAGAAGACAACGGACGATTCAAGCAGACAAAAGCAGAGCGTGACCGTCACCGCTTCAAAGTGCCGGGATTGAGAAATATTGAACTGACCGCTCCTTATTTCCACGACGGCAGCATGGCTACTATGGATGATGCGGTTCGCGCCATGGCCAAATATCAGTTAGGCATCGACCTGCCACAACCGGAAGTAGATAAGATTGTCGCCTTCCTCCGTACATTGACCGGAGAGTATAAAGGCAAATTGCTGACAAATAAGAACATGATCTGACAAGACCAAACAGAGGCTCCATTTCACCCGAACAGAGCCTCTGATTGATGTAAACAGAGCCTCCGTTTCACCTAAACAGAGGCTCTGTTTTTCTTGCCTGAAAATCAGAGCTTTCCCTTGTACTTTTTACCTTCTTTCCTACTCGCATTCCAATATGTTCCGCTGTCCCCTCTCCACAAAAAGTCCATTCCTTTTGGAGAGTTCAGTTATTTATTTTACTTTTGTCCATCACCAATAAATACTCTGAAAATATGACTCTGATAGACGGAAAAGCCATTTCCGAACAAGTGAAACAAGAGATTGCAGCCGAAGTAGCCGAAATTGTTGCTCGTGGCGGCAAACGCCCGCATCTGGCAGCAATCCTTGTAGGACATGATGGTGGCAGCGAAACGTATGTAGCCGCCAAAGTAAAAGCCTGCGAAGTATGTGGATTCAAATCCTCCCTCATCCGTTACGAAAGTGACGTGACCGAAGAAGAACTACTCGCCAAAGTACGCGAACTAAACAATGACGACGACGTAGATGGATTTATCGTACAGCTCCCGTTACCCAAACATATCTCCGAACAGAAAGTTATCGAAACGATCGACTATCGTAAAGATGTAGACGGATTCCACCCTATCAACGTGGGACGCATGTCTATCGGACTTCCCTGCTATGTATCCGCCACCCCGAACGGTATTCTTGAACTGCTGAAACGCTATGAGATAGAGACGTCGGGAAAGAAATGTGTTGTACTCGGCCGCAGCAATATTGTCGGCAAACCGATGGCTTCACTGATGATGCAGAAAGCGTACCCGGGAGATGCAACCGTCACTGTATGCCATAGCCGCAGCAAAGACCTGGTAAAAGAATGTCAGGAAGCAGATATTATTATCGCTGCTTTGGGACAACCCAACTTCGTGAAAGAAGAAATGGTAAAAGAAGGTGCAGTAGTAATCGACGTAGGTACTACCCGTGTTCCGGACGCCAGCAAAAAATCCGGCTTCAAGCTGACAGGCGATGTGAAGTTTGATGAGGTAGCGCCTAAGTGCTCATTCATCACTCCCGTACCGGGCGGCGTGGGTCCGATGACGATTGTATCATTAATGAAAAATACACTTTTAGCCGGTAAAAAAGCTATTTACAAGTAGAATATTGAAGGACAGTGAAATGTGTTTCACTGTCCTTTTCCTTCCCTTAATCTGACAGTTATGAAAACAATTACGACTCTCCCTCTCTTATTATGTCCGTTTCCTGCCTAAGTAACAATCATTCTCGAAAAGACATTATAATCCTCTTGAACGTATGAAAGAACTATTAGTATCCCTTCTTCTGGTTACACAATTCTCTTGTATCAGCAAAGCGCAAGAAAATGATACTACCACACAGATACTGACAACTGACAGCCTGCAAACAGACACCCTTTCGCTTCTTTTTGCAGGGGATCTTATGCAGCATCAAGGACAAATTAACGCTGCACGTACTGCGACAGGAGGCTACGATTATTCCAGCTATTTTGAATATGTCAAAGACGAAATTCAAAGTGCTGACTTTGCCATAGCTAATCTGGAAGTTACTCTCGGAGGAAAACCGTACAAAGGCTATCCCGCTTTCAGCGCTCCCGATGAATATCTGACCGCTATCCATAATGCCGGATTCAATGTACTGATAACCGCCAATAACCATAGTCTCGACCGTGGCAGAAAAGGCTTAGAACGCACTATACAATTAATAGACTCCTTAAAAATTCCACACGCCGGAACGTACCTCAACGCTGAAGAGCGTGAAAATAAATACCCTCTTTTATTAGAAAAAAAAGGCTTCCGCATTGCCATACTCAACTATACATACGGAACAAACGGAATCCCTGTCACTCCGCCCAACATCGTTAATTATACTGATACGACCATTATATCCAAAGATATCGAAGCAAGTAAAACAATGAACCCCGATGCAATTATTGCTTGTATGCATTGGGGAATCGAATACCAGTCACTCCCTGACAAAGAACAGAAGTTTCTGACCGATTGGCTGCTTCGAAAAGGAGTAAATCACATAATCGGTTGTCATCCTCATGTTGTGCAGCCTATCGAAGTTCGCGAAGACAGTCTGACAAACGGGAAGCATCTGGTAGTATATTCACTGGGGAATTATATTTCCAATATGTCCGCCCGTCGCACGGATGGCGGCCTGATGGTAAAAATGGAATTAGTAAAAGATAGTACCACCCGACTCAACCATTGCGAATATAGCCTGGTATGGACAGCCCGTCCCGCTCAATCAGGAAAAAAGAATCATCAATTACTACCAATTAATTTCCCCACTGACTCCATTTCCGTAAATGCACGTAACTCTCTGAGAATCTTTGCAAATGATGCGCGATCCCTCTTCAGCAAGCATAATCGGGGAATAAAAGAATATCTTTTTTATAAAAAAAAGTAGCAGAATCTTTTGGAGATTTAAAGATAATATCTATCTTTGCACCGCGTTAGAGAAACGCAGACATGGTGGATGTAGTTCAGTTGGTTAGAGCGTCAGATTGTGGTTCTGAATGTCGCCGGTTCGAGTCCGGTCTTCCACCCCAAAGAAATTTTAAAAGACAAGTCCTGTAAAGCGAAAGATTTACAGGACTTATTTTTTATTAATACAATCGCTTTATGGAAAACAACAAAAAACTAACTCGTTCCAGAAAGGAACGAATGATAGCCGGAGTATGCGGAGGTTTAGCCGAATACTTCGGATGGGACCCTACTTTAGTAAGAATAGTCTATGCACTAGCCACCATCTTCACTGCTTTTGCAGGAATTATTATTTATCTTATTCTATGGATCATTATGCCGGAAGAAAGGTATAGCGACGGATACGGTGACAGAATGAATCAACGTTTGCATTAGTATTGCTTTCATAGCCATCCGGAGCATTTACTTTAAAGATCCGGATGGAAATCTTATAGAAATCAGTACATTAATATAATTCGAGTCCGAACTCATCTTTCAGTTGCATCAGCGCCTGATTCTTCTGTGCCATCATCTGGAACTTCTCGACACGACCAACCGCCCGAACAGTTTCTGCAGGTTCACTTACCCGCACTGTCATCGCCACTTTGCTGTTCTTCAATCTTCCACGAAGATAAGTCTGTAATTCCGGAATCAAAGCTGTAAAATCTTTAGCAGCAATCTCATTATCGACCACTACTTCAAAAGTAGTCGAATTATTCAACAATACCGGACGTATCACTTGCATACGCTTTGCAATGGCCACCTGTTCTTTGGGTAACTGTCCCGCATATTCCTGCCAGTAATAATTCAAATCTCTGTCATTGAAAATAAAGTCTTCTTCCGGCTGTGTTTGCACCTGAGCAACATTGGTTTTGGCTGTATTCTGAGCAGCCTGATCACGTTGCGGATTTTTGATAGATACTCCCAAACTAGACATCTTCATTACAGGAATCTTCCGTTCCTCTTTGGAAATCGAAGAGATTCCAACACTCTGTGACGGCGCGGAAGCAGTATTTGCCGGAGCAGCAGCCCCCGAAGCAACAGATACCTGCGGTTGACGCACAGCAGTATTAGCGGCAGACGGCGCAATAGCCGGAGACGGAGCAGTATGAACAGTAGTCTGTTGAGCAGACGGTGCAGAAGCGACCTGCGGCTGCTGAGCTGCGGCAGGTTGGGTGAATACGGGTTTTATGGTCTGCTTAGGGCCACGCCCACCACTTACGTCATCCCCCTCGGTGGTAAGCTGGGCAACCTGTATCAAGGTCAGTTCCACCAGTAAGCGCTTGTTCTTGCTGGCACGGTAATTCAAATCACAATCATTGCAAAGCTTCATCGCACGGTAAAGGAACTGCAACGGGCATTTCTGCGCCTGTTCCTGATAACGCTGACGTATGCTCGCCCCTACTTCCAGTAATGGCAAGGTAGCTGCATCCTTACTGACCAGCAAATCCCGGCAATGAGAAGATAATCCGGTGATGAAGTGACTACCGTCAAATCCTTTATTCAGCACATCATTGAAAAGCAACAAGGCATCACTTACCCTGTTTTCTAGAAAACAATCCGTCAGACGGAAATAATATTCGTAATCGAGAACGTTCAAGTTCTCAATAACACTCTTATAAGTAATATTCCCTCCCGTAAAACTCACTACCTGATCGAAGATAGACAATGCGTCACGCATACCTCCATCCGCTTTCATTGCAATGACATTCAGCGCTTCGGGTTCTGCCGTAATATTTTCTTTTGCAGCAACGTACGACAAATGATTCACCGTATCTTCGACACTGATCCGGTTAAAATCATAAATCTGGCAACGGGAAAGGATAGTCGGAAGAATCTTATGCTTCTCCGTCGTAGCCAGAATAAAGATAGCGTGGCGGGGAGGTTCTTCCAATGTTTTCAGGAATGCGTTGAAAGCGGAAGCCGAGAGCATGTGCACCTCATCGATAATATATACCTTATATTTACCGATCTGTGGCGGGATGCGCACCTGTTCCACCAATTGACGGATATCATCCACCGAATTGTTGGAAGCGGCATCAAGTTCATGGATATTATACGACCGCTGTTCGTTGAAAGCCACACACGATTCGCATTCGTTACAGGCTTCCCCGTCGGCAGTCGGATTCAGACAATTGATCGTCTTGGCAAAGATACGGGCACAAGAAGTCTTGCCCACTCCACGGGGACCGCAAAAGAGGTAGGCATGAGCCAGCTTGTTACTCTGTATTGCATTCTTAAGTGTAGTTGTCAAGGACTTCTGTCCTACCACACTACGAAAAGTAGAAGGACGGTATTTCCTTGCCGATACAATATAATTATCCATTCTCTGCTTTTTTATTAACAAGACAAAGATAAACAAAATAATTCATTTACCTTTGCAAAAACGAAGTTCCTATGTCACGCATAAAAGACTTTTACAACAAGTATCTATCCAGGATCAATGCCTACTGGCTGGTAACCATCGTGTTCTTCGCCCTGACATTCGTAATGGGCGATAGCAGTCTGTACAAGCGTTATACATACGATGAAAAGATTCGTAGCCTGGAAAAGGAAATCAAGCATTACCAGAAGGAGATCGAAATCAACAGCAAAAAGCTGAACGATCTGCATACGGATAAGGAAGGACTCGAACGCTTCGCCCGTGAAGAATATTTCATGAAAAAGCCGAACGAGGATGTATATATTATTAAGAACAAATAAATGAACGAAAAAGCAAGAACGATCGTTTTCAATATCTCCGCCCTGCTGTTGCTCGCCGGTGCGGGATTATATCTGGCGCCGTCGGGGCTGCCGGTATAACAGTCTGTTACCTGACAATGCCTACCAAGGATATGGATTTTCGCAGGCGCAGATTGCACCGCTACAACATATTTGCCGGGTTGCTGTGTATATTCGCCTCCGCCCTGATGTTCAGCGGACGGAAAGAATGGATGATTTGCCTGACCATTTCAGCCCTGCTTCAGTTATACACGGCATTTGTCACCCCTAAAAAAGAAAACTAAAAACGAAAAATACCTACATATAGTTAGAAGTATTGTCTAAATTACAATTACAGGGACAATAAAATTACCTAAAATCCGCGATTGATGCGCTTTCTATTTATAAGGAACTTTGCAGCGTTTTATTAACGATACAAAACTCTTTATAAATTGAAAGCGACTATTCTAAAAATTTCCGGCTTATTCATATTCCTCTTGGCTGTAATATCCGCCTCCGCTCAGGACAGGGCGATGATCTCAGGTAAAATCATATCCACGGAAAAAGAAACCGTTGATTTCGCAACGGTCTACCTGAAAGGTACCACATACGGCGGAACAACCAACGAACAAGGTATTTACCATCTGAAAGCTCCGGCTGGCGACTACACGTTAGTCGTATCTGCCATCGGTTACAAGACTGTTGAGAAACCGGTGAAACTTACCGGTGGAGAAAGGGCCAGACAGAATATCACCATTACTCCGCAATCGACGGAACTGGACGAAGTGGTCGTTGTCTCAAACGGAATAAGCCGTTTGAAACGTTCGGCATTCAATGCCGTAGCACTTGATACGAAAGAACTGCAAAATTCCAACAAAAGCTTGAGCGAAGCACTGGCGAAAGCTCCGGGAATGAAGGTTCGTGAATCCGGGGGGGTCGGTTCGGACATGCAACTTACGCTGGACGGTTTCAGTGGCAAGCACGTAAAAATATTTATCGACGGCGTGCCGCAGGAAGGTGTGGGAAGTTCGT
>OHEN01000586.1_pt1 | contig 17360 bp, 16 predicted proteins | sample 1567291 | NCBI WGS metagenome assembly OHEN01 (sample SAMEA3879592, study PRJEB24766) | human gut metagenome | biome: human-associated habitat; feature: feces | place: USA | collected 1985/1987
CAAGTGATTTAACAGGGTATTTTTATGTTTATTCCAGTTCATGGGATTCGTAGCTGTTTTTGAGGCGTCCCTTTAACTGCAGGTTCTGGTGCCTTTATGTTTGTTCCACAGACAGGATTTGCGGACATCATTCTTTTACTTATAGTTTTCCTATCTACAGGAAGAAGGGGGACATTTCTTTCGGAAGAACAAATTTACAACTGCGCCGTAGTTCCATCATGTAACGTTAATAGCATAAAAGTAAAACCTTTGTCAAATCAACCTGAAATCAACATCGGCGCTGTCTTGTAAATTTTTCTGGAGAAAGAGAATGTCCCCCCTTCTTCCGTCGCATCGAAAAAACTTATATTTAGAACAATCCACGCAAATCCGTCCCTCTGAAAAACAAAAGATCCCAGACCACACAGTTAAACAGCAATTTGTATTGGAAGAAAAACATGATTTTTCACATTCCCCTATTTACATAGTAGGGGAGTGGGGCTTATAATCACACCGTAGAACTCACGGAATACGCTGCGGTCGTATTTCATGAAACGAGGTGGTAAAACGATATGATGATATCCGCAAAAAGCAGATATGCACTGCGTGTGATGGTCGATCTTGCGCAGCACAATTCCGGAGAATTCATTCCGGTCAAAGAAATTGCCACAAGGCAGGGCATTTCCCTGAAATATCTTGAAAGTATTATGACCATACTGACAAAAGGGAAGATGCTTGAGAGTGCCAGCGGAAAGGGTGGCGGTTACCGTCTGATCAAACAACCGTCGGAATATAAAGTAATTGAGATCCTTCAACTGATCGAAGGAAATTTAGCTCCGGTCGCATGCCTGTGTGAAGGTGGAAAAAAGTGCGAGAGCACCGCAGAGTGTACCACACTTCCGTTCTGGCAGGGACTAGAAGCTGTGATCAATGATTACCTTGAGAAGCATACCCTTGAGGATATGATTTCACAGAAGACGCATTCCTGTGAAAGTTAAACAACATGTTTTATATGGAGGAAATACAAATGTCTGAAAAAAACTTATTAGAGATCAAAGATCTGCACGTAAACGTTGAAGATAAAGAAATATTACACGGAGTAAATTTAGAAGTCGGAAAAGACGAAGTGCATGTTCTGATGGGACCGAACGGAACCGGAAAATCCACCCTGGGCTATGCCATCACCGGGCATCCGAAATATGCCATCACATCCGGACAGATCTTTTTTGACGGAGAGGACATCACAGAGATGCCGGTGAATGAGCGTGCGAAAAAAGGAATCTTCCTCTCCTTCCAGAATCCGCTGGAAGTTCCGGGGGTGACATTGAGCGCATTTATCCGTAATGCACTCGAGCAGAAGACCGGAAAGCGTGTCCGTCTGTGGGATTTCAAGAAAAAACTGACCGAGACCATGAAACTTCTTTCCATGGACGAGTCCTATGCAGAGCGTGATTTAAATGTCGGCTTTTCCGGTGGTGAGAAGAAAAAAGCAGAGATTTTGCAGATGCTTATGTTAGAGCCAAAGCTTGCAATTCTTGACGAGACCGACTCCGGACTGGATGTGGATGCTGTCCGTACCGTATCCAAAGGAATCCAGCTTTATAAAGAAAAATGCAAGGGAAGTCTTTTGATTATCACCCACAGCACACGAATTTTAGAGTCATTGCATGTGGATGTAACTCATGTCATGGACGAAGGAAAAGTCGTGAAAAACGGAGACGCTTCCTTAGTAGATGAGATCAACGAAAACGGTTTTGAGGAATTTGAACAGTAAGAAAGGTGCGTGCGAAATGAGAGAAAAGAGTCAGGTAGAAGATATCGACCGCAGCATCTATGATATCCGCGATGAGGAAAAAGATGCATACAGAATGAAAGAAGGTCTGACCCCACAGATCGTGGAGCAGCTTTCCAAAGAAAAGGGCGATCCGGCATGGATGCAGCAGTTCCGCCTGGAGTCCTTACAGATTTACAATGAGATGCCGGTTCCGGACTGGGGACCGTCCATCGAGGGACTGGACATGGATCACATTGCCACCTATGTCCGTCCACATTCCAAAATGCAGGCATCCTGGAAGGATGTGCCGGAAGACATCAAAGAGACATTTGAGCGTCTGGGAATCCCGCAGGCCGAGCGAAAATCCTTAGCCGGTGTCGGTGCCCAGTACGATTCCGAGCTGGTATATCACAATGTCAAAGACGAGGTTGCCGCACAGGGCGTTGTCTACACCGATATGGAAAGTGCCTTAAAAGGAGAATATGCGGACATGGTACACAAGTATTTCATGAAACTTGTCACTCCGCATGACCATAAGTTTGCAGCACTGCACGGAGCCGTATGGTCCGGTGGTTCGTTCGTCTATGTGCCAAAGGGCGTGCACGTGTCCATTCCGCTGCAGTCTTATTTCCGGTTGAATGCCAAAGGAGCCGGTCAGTTTGAGCATACACTGATCATCGTGGACGAGGGCGCAAGCCTTCATTTCATCGAGGGATGTTCTGCTCCGAAATATAACGTAGCAAACCTGCATGCAGGCTGCGTGGAGCTGTTCGTCAAAAAAAATGCAAAGCTTCGTTATTCCACCATCGAGAACTGGTCCAAGAATATGTACAACTTAAATACCAAGCGTGCCTCCGTTGAGGAAGGCGGAACGATCGAGTGGGTTTCCGGATCGTTTGGTTCCCATGTGGGCTGCCTGTATCCGATGAGCGTTTTAAAGGGGGAGGGTGCCAAAATGGAATTCACCGGTGTCACATTCGCCGGACACGGACAGAATCTGGATACCGGTGCCAAAGTGGTACACGCAGCACCAAACACCAGCTCCTATATGAATACCCGTTCCATCAGCAAAGACGGTGGAATCAGTACCTTCCGAAGCAGCGTGGTCGTGGCAAAGAATGCGAAAGGATCAAAATCCGCCGTATCCTGTCAGTCCCTGATGTTGGATTCCGAGTCCCGTTCCGACACGATTCCGGCAATGGATATCCGCACGAAAGATGCCGCTGTGGGGCATGAGGCAAAGATCGGAAGCATCAGCGACGATGCCGTCTTTTACCTGATGTCACGAGGCATGACGGAAGAAGATGCCCGGGCACTTTTAGTCAGTGGATTTGCAGACAACGTATCCAAGGAACTTCCGGTCGAGTACGCGGTTGAGATGAACAACCTGATCCGGCTGGAGATGAAGGGAAGCATAGGTTAGGAGGAGAACAATGACAGAAATGACAATCAATAAACTTCCATCGAAGACCTGGTATTGGTTACATGTCAACGAGACCAAGCTTCCGTGGGACAAAGAACATACAACAGAACTTCCGGAGGAAACCGTGACAGCGGGAAGCACCGAAGAGGTACGCTTTTCCATTACCGGGGAGGGAAGATACAGCAGCAAAAAGATCCATATCATAGCACCGGCAGGTAAGCAGGTGACCGTGTTTATGGATTATCAGACAGAGGAAAAACTTGCCGTAAGGACAAGCCTTTCGGTGGAAGAACATGCACGGGTGCGTCTGGTGCAGCTGCAGCACACAGCAGAAAATTCTCTTGTGTACAATCAGATTGAGGGAGAATGTGCAAAAAATGCCCGTATCGAGCTGGTACAGATTTATCTCGGAAAAGGAGATATCTATTCCGATACGACCATCAACTTAAATGGCGATGCAAGCACCTTTAGGAGCGATATCGGCTATATCGGGCAGCACACACATATCATCGACATGAATGAAGTGGTCAATCACTATGGAAAACATACAGAGAGTGAGATCAACGTGGGCGGTGCCCTGCGCGACGGTGCAAAGAAGATCTTCCGTGGAACGATTGATTTTAAGACCGGCTCTTCCGATTCTGTCGGAAACGAGCTGGAAAATGTACTGATGCTTGGCGATGATGTGGAGAATAAAACCGTTCCGGTGATCTTATGCTCCGAGGAAAATGTCGTTGGTAATCACGGTGCAACGATTGGGGAACTTGATGAGGATACCATGTTTTATTTTGCCAGCCGCGGAATCGACAAAGAGCATGCGGAAAATATTATGGCAAGAGCAAACATTGACCGCCTGAAAGGAATCATCAAAGACGACAGCTTTGCCAGAATGATTGACGAAGAACTTGGGGAGGTGTAGCATGACCGATTATCGCAAGGACTTTCCGCTGCTGTCAGAAATCGGGGAACATACAGTCGATGGCAGGGAATGGATCTATATCGACAATGCGGCAACTTCCCAGCGTCCACAGTGTGTCATTGATGCAGAACGCGATTTTTACCTGAAACACAATGCAAATCCGCTGCGTGGAAATTATCCGCTGAGTGTGGAAGCAACCGAACTGTATGAAAATGCTAGAAAAGGCGTGCGTGATTTTATCGGAGCCAAATCCGCGCGTGAAATCATCTTTACCAGAAATACCACAGAGAGCATGAATCTTGTGGCATACAGCTATGGTTTAAACAATGTAAATGCCGGGGATGAAATCCTCGTTTCGATCATGGAACATCACAGCAATCTTCTGCCATGGCAGATGGTTGCGCGGCAGACAGGAGCGGTACTCCGGTTTATCGAATGCCGTACGGACGGATCGGTGGATCTTGATCAGGTAAAAGAACAGATTACGGAAAAGACAAAAATCGTAGCAATCACACAGATTTCTAACGTGCTCGGGCGTGTGAATCCGGTCAAAGAGATCGCAGCCATGGCACATGAAAAAAATGCCATTATCGTGGTGGACGGGGCACAGAGCACCCCGCATATGCCAGTCAATGTGCAGGATCTGGATGCAGACTTCTTTGCATTTTCCGGACATAAAATTTTCGGACCGATGGGAATTGGTGTGTTATATGGAAAGAAAAAACTGTTAAAGAAAATGCCGCCGTTTCTTTCCGGTGGCGAGATGATCGAATCCGTGACCCGCGAGAGCGCAAAATACGCAGAACTTCCGCATAAGTTCGAGGCGGGAACCGTAAATGCTGCCGGTGCCATAGCACTGCATGCTGCCATAAAATATGCACAGTCTGTTGGCTTTGATGTGATGCAGGAGCGGGAACTTGCCGTGACAAAGCGTGCGTTTGACGGATTGAAAGAACTTCCACATGTGCATGTACTTGGATCCGACCGGGCCGAAGAACACACCGGAATTCTTACATTTACAATTGATGACGTGCATCCACACGATGTGAGCGAGATTTTAATCGCCGATGGCATCTGTGTGCGTGCCGGACATCACTGTGCGCAGCCGCTGCTTAATTATCTGGGCATCAGCTCCGCCACCAGGGCAAGCTTTATGTTTTACAATACCGAAGAAGAAGCCGACAAATTTGTAGCAAGCATCGCAAGTATAAGGGAGCGAATGGGATATGGAAAATAGAAGTTTTTATAATGAAATCTTAACCGAGCACAACGTGCGCCCGGAGTTTAAACATGATCTGCCGGATGCGGATATTGTGCTTGAGGGTGTCAACCCGAGCTGTGGGGATGATATTTTCCTGAAATTAAAGACGGATGGCGACACGATTACCGATGGTGCATTTGTCGGGGACGGATGCGCGATTTCCCAGGCTTCCGCAGATATCATGCTTGGCATGATTGTCGGAAAGAAAAAAGAAGAGGCCCTGCAGATGGGGAAAATCTTTATGAAAATGATCAAAGGCGATGCCAGCGAGGAGGAGATTGATTCTCTTGAGGAGGCATCGGCACTCCGCGATATCGCCCATATGCCGGCGCGTGTGAAGTGTGCAGTCCTTGGCTGGAGAACTTTAAAAGAGGCTTTGCTCGGCGAGGATGCGGACGATGATGATGACGATGATGAAGAGTGATAAAGTCGGAAGGTTTTTCATACACATATAGATAAAAATACACGACGCTTCTTATAGGATACGTTGCGAATTTTGTGCAGTTTCTGGCTCTGTTAACATTTTGGAGTCTTAATTGTGGCAAAGCGGAGTAAAATATAAGGAGTGTCGTGTATTTTTTTAGGGGTATAAAATAATATCGTAAAAAGTAGTTGACAGCGTTTGGGAAAGGGTGTATATTCATAACAACAGATAATTCCTACTAAAAGAGTATGAAAATAAGGAATTAAATCAGAGAGAGTAAATTGGAGGATAATAAAATGGCAAATATTTATGAAGGAACATTGGAACTGATCGGACACACACCACTGGTAGAGTTTAAACACATCGAGAAGAAGTTTGGCCTTGAGGCAAGACTTCTTGCAAAGCTGGAGTACTTTAATCCGGCAGGATCTGTAAAGGACCGTATCGCAAAAGAGATGATTGAGCAGGCAGAGAAGGACGGGAAATTAAAGCCGGGCTCCACCATTATCGAGCCGACATCCGGAAACACAGGTATCGGTCTTGCGGCAATCGCAGCAGCAAAGGGTTACCGCCTGATCATCGTTCTTCCGGAGACCATGAGTATTGAGCGTCGCAACATAATCAAGGCATATGGTGCAGAACTTGTTCTTTCCGACGGAAGCAAGGGTATGAAGGGAGCCATCGCAAAGGCAGAGGAACTTCACAAAGAGATCGCAGACAGCTTCATTCCGGAGCAGTTTGAGAACCCTGCAAACCCGGCAGCACACAAGAAGACAACCGGACCGGAGATCTGGGAAGATACGGATGGAAAAGTCGATGCATTTGTAGCCGGTGTCGGTACAGGCGGAACCATCACAGGTGTTGGTGAGTATTTAAAATCCCAGAACCCGGATGTAAAGATCGTTGCCGTAGAGCCTGAGACATCTGCAGTATTGTCTACCGGAAAGGCAGGTCCACATAAGATCCAGGGTATCGGAGCCGGATTTATTCCAAACACACTGGATACCAAGGTTTATGATGAAGTAATCCCGGTTTCCAATGAAGACTCTTTCGAGTATTCCAAATATATTGCAAAAGAGGAAGGTGTGCTGGTAGGTATTTCTTCCGGAGCGGCATTAAAGGCAGCCATCGAAGTGGCAAAAAGACCGGAGTTTAAGGGAAAGACTGTAGTTGCCCTTCTTCCGGACAGCGGAGACCGTTATTATTCTACGGATCTGTTCAAGGATTAAGATAAAATTCGGAAAAAGTTCAGACTTTATTTATTCCGTTTTGCGGATGAATCCATTATAATAAAGGCATGTGGAAACCAGAAAGGAAAGTCCATGTGCGGAGAGCTTCATGGAAATTTATTTCCGTGAAGCTCTTTTTATTTAAAACAATTGGGAAAGTTTGTGCTCCGGCGGACTCCCGTGTGGTGGCTCCGGCTGCGGCCTCTCCGATACGCACGAATTAGACAGAATCTTAGAATTTGCGAAAGTGATTGCGTGGCTCTAATTTTGTGTCCGGGCAACGTTTCGACAGCGGCGCGGCTTGTGTCCGTCTGCCAAGGATGCGCTCAGAATTTCTAGTCTGCCTAAGCGGAGCACTTCAAAAATTTTATGGCGCCCGCTCCCGGTTATGTCTCCCTACGGACTTTTTTGAATGACCTTAAATAAATGTAGTCGCAAACACGACCCGCGGGCACAGTATTTTGAAGCACTCCGCTAAGGCAGACACGAAATCCTTCGGACGCGTCCTTGGCAGACGGACACAAGCCGCGCCGCTGTCGAAACTTGAACGAACACAAATCATCAAAGGAGTCACGCAGTCACTTTCTGCAAATTCTTGATTCTGGATATTGAGTGCGTATCGGAGAGGCCGCAGCCGGAGCCACCACACGGGAGTCCGCCGGAACTAAGGATTTCACAATTATTTATATAGAAAATTACAGGAGAAAAAGAGGATATAGATATGAATGAACTAAGTAAAGTAGTAAATGCGCAGCTGCAGCAGGCAGCGGAAAACCTTGTCCGTAACCGTCTGATGTCTGATGAATTTTTGGATTTTGTGCAGGAAAATACAAAGCCTCTGGATACGCTGATGGCATATTACAAGTGCGCAATCATGGAAGTAGAAACGAAGTTTAAAGTGTTAAACGAACAATTTTCGCTGGAATATGACCGTAATCCGATCGAGTCCATCAAGACACGTGTGAAATCGCTGGACGGAATCGTGCGCAAAGTGCGCCGGAAAAATATTCCGTTGACGCTTTCGGCGATTGAACAGAACATCAATGATATAGCAGGAATCCGGGTTGTGTGCTCTTTCCCGGAAGATATCTATCTGCTGGCGGACTGCCTGCTTCAGCAGGATGATATCCGTCTGATCGAACAGAAAGATTATATCAAGCATCCGAAGGAAAACGGATACCGCAGCCTGCATCTGATCGTTGCAGTACCGATTTTTCTGCAGAATGAGAAAAGGGAAATGAAAGTTGAAGTACAGCTTCGCACCATTGCCATGGATTTCTGGGCGAGTCTGGAGCACAAAGTGCGGTACAAAAAGAATGTTCCGGCAGATGAAACCGAGCGTCTGGCACAGGAACTGAGCGAATGTGCACAGATCAGTGCAGATCTGGACCAGCGGATGCAGAATATCCGTACCCGCCTGGCAGATGCGGAATTACAGCATCCACAGAAACAAAAGAAAGATGAACAGATCCTTCTGGATGTGCTGGGACTGTAATGCCGCTGGTGCTCACAGGTAAGCATGAGAACGGTAACTTCTTTATGCACTGTGCTCCCACGGACGTACTTTCAGATGGACACCGCGGCTGTCGGCGATGCGCTGACACGCCGTAATGTCTTCTTCCGGAAGAATATCCACGATCGACAGCTGCGTGTGTGGGATAAGTTTTCCACATTCCTCTGCAAAATCAAGCATTGCCTCATAAGCATGAGGGAAAGATGGGCGGGTTACTTTTTCGTACTTTTCTGCAGTTGCCTCATTTAAGCTGATGGAGATACTGTCTACCACTTCTGCCAGCTGTGGTACAATGTCACGTTTATAATACAGGTTTCCCAGACCATTGGAATTGACACGGATCGGGAGACCTGTTTTTTCTTTGACATATCTGGCACTGGCGATCAGATTCTCCAGTGCACAGGTCGGTTCCCCATAGCCACAGAAAACAAATTCTTTGTAGCCGGTGAAATCAAAGGCATCAATTGCGGCAATAATCTCACTTAAAGAAGGCTCTGCTTTGTGCCAGAGGGTATCCGCATCACCCACACCATCAAACTGTTTACGGATACAGAACGTACAGTTGCAGTCACATTTATTTGTGATATTTGCATATACCTGATCATTGTACACATATAAAATTTTTGCCATAACAATTCCTTCTTTCTATCGTATGGATTCATCAATTGCGAAATTCTTTTCCGGTTTTTTCGTTTTTACACGTTTGAATCTGCAATCAGGTCAATAAGAAATTTCTCGAAATTAACGCCATCGCGTCCCGGCGTATTTTCTTTCATGGTATCCCCGATACTGTGGGATAAAAATTTCCCGGCAAGCAGAATCGCATCTTCCGTGCATATGCCCTTTGTGCGGCAGCCGCACAATACAGAGGCAAACAGATCCCCGGTTCCGGAAAAACTCCGGTCAAAAAACGGCGATTCGTGCCGGTAAACTCCATTTGCAGTGGCAGCAATATTATAAATGACGGGATGTTTCTCATCACGGCATTTGACACCGGTGATCACGACATCCTGTGGGTGTGAGGGCTTTTTTTGCAGCCGCAGTGCCACATCTTCTGCCAGCTTCAGCAGATCCGTGTTCGTCCGGCAGTGAAGTAAGGCATTTTCCGGGATGTCTGCCAGCAGACAGGCTTCCGTCAGATTCGGCGTGATCACGTCTGCTTCAAGCGTCAGTTCTTTCATTCCATTTAACAGCCCCGGAGTAAAAAACGGATAAGCATTTCCGTCATCCCCCATAACAGGGTCAACCAGAAGAAGCGTATGTTCTTCTCGAAAATAGCGGATGAAATCAAGCACCTGCGAAATCTGTTTCGCCCCGGTCAGAAATCCGCTGTAGATGGCATCAAAATGTGCGTTATTTTTTCCCCAGGCATCAATATAGTCCGGTAACATGGCGGTCAGATCGGTACAGTGATAACAGGGATAACCGGTCTGGCCGGTCAGTACGGCTGTTGCAACTGGACAACACTGCACGCCCAGCGCGGATAATACCGGAATCGCTGCCGTGAGCGAACACTTTCCGAAACCGGACAGATCATGGATAACAGCTGCTTTTTTCATGGAAAACCTCCGAATTGGTGAAAATAGTTCTTTGTATCCTAGTATAGTGTGATCTTACTGTGTGTATATATCCAGAACAGAAAAAAAATATAAATCCAGTTTGTGAAAAATCATGGACAACAATTTGTGCTTTGATAAAAATAACGGAAAAAGCAAGGCTTTGCTGGACAAATATAGTAAAAAGTAATAAAATTATAAGCATATAGGGTAGGGTTTATACGAAAATCATAATAAGGAGTGCGTTTATGGAACTGATTTACACAACTGATTTATGCACCGGATGCAACAAATGCGTGCGCAGCTGTCCTGTACTTACGGCAAATATTGCAACACAGGAAGGTTATGTAACGGTAGACCCGGACAAATGTATTGCATGCGGGCTATGTTTTGATGTCTGCCCACATGAAGCGAGAGACTATTATGATGATACGGACCGTTTCTTTGAAGACCTTGCATCGGGAAAGAAAATTTCCGTGATACTGGCACCGGCATTTCTGGCAAATTATCCCAAAGAATATCAGCGTGTGCTGGGATATTTAAAGAGTAAGGGAGTCAGCCATATCTGTAGTGTATCGTTCGGTGCGGATATCACAACCTGGGGATATCTGAAATACATTACGGAACACAAATTTTTCGGGGGCATTTCCCAACCGTGTCCGGCAGTAGTCACCTATGTGGAAAAATATATACCGGAGCTGATTCCGCGGCTGATGCCGGTACACAGCCCGATGATGTGTACTGCTATTTATATGAAAAAGTACATGCAGGTCACAGATGAAATTGCTTTCATCAGCCCGTGTATTGCCAAAAAATTAGAGATTACCGATCCCAATTGCGGCGGATATGTTTCTTATAATGTAACTTTTGAAAAGATGATGAAGTATATCGGAAACGATTATGAAGGGTGTGAACCATATACCGATGAACTGGAATACGGACTGGGTTCTTTGTATCCGATGCCTGGTGGACTGCGGGAGAATGTAGAACATTTTCTTGGAAAAGAACAGGTAGTGCGTCAGGTAGAGGGCGAGCATGAGGCATATGAATATCTGCGTTCCTATGCAAAACGTATTCAGCAGAATAAAGAACTTCCGTTTATGGTAGATATCTTAAATTGTGCGAAGGGCTGTCTCTACGGAACTGCCACAGATCCTAAACGGGGAACGGATGATGTCATGCTGACAATCGCAAAACTGCGGAACAGCAAAACCAGTGAAAAACAGGAGAAGGCACACTTTGGCAGGAAGAGCAAAAGCAGGAGTCCGTGGGCAGATACACTGACACCGGAGGAACGTCTGAAAAACTTCATGGACGCTTTTGGAAAGCTGGACATCAACGATTTTATGCGCAGCTACACCAATCGCGCAGTACATATTGAGGAACCGTCCGAACAGGAGAAGAACCGCCTGTTTACAGAAATGAAAAAAGATACTTACGAGGAACAGCACAGGGACTGTGAATCCTGTGGATATTCAAGCTGCACCAACATGGTACGTGCCATCCACAATGGAGTCAACATAAAAGAAAACTGTGTGCACTATGTGCGGGGCATGGCAGAGGAAGAGGCAAAAAAGATTGCAGAACTTCGCGATCAGGAGCGGACGGAACAGGAAATCCGCCAGCAGAAGATTACAGATATCACAGACCGGTTTGTTACCCTGAGTGATAACATTGCAGAACTGAATACGGCAAACGAGGAATCTGCAAATGAAGCAACCAACCTGGCACAGTATATTCAGGATATTTCCCGTCTGTGCGATGAACTGAATGAGTCCATCCGTATCATGTCGGATTTCATCAGTGTATATAAAAAGAGCAATGAAGATATTTCTGCCATTGCAGGACAGACAAATCTGCTTTCGCTCAATGCCTCCATTGAGGCGGCGCGTGCCGGCGAGAACGGAAGAGGCTTTGCAGTAGTAGCGGAGGAAATCCGTACACTGTCTGATTCCACGAAGGATCTTCTGACACAGAACGACCAGAAAGCCGAGGCAATTCTTCCAAAGATTACACAGAGCATGGATTCAATCAAAGATCTGGTAGAAAGCATGAATACCATGACGCAGAAGGTGTCAACGATTGCCGCAAACACGGAAGAAATTTCTTCCCAGACAACCTATGTACAGAATATGACAGAAGAAATGCGGGATGAGGTGAAAGAACTGTAGATGAAAAAGGATGCGTATTACACATCCGGACAATTTGCAAAAAAAGCACATGTGACACTTCGCGCGATTCGGTATTATGATAAACAGAATATTTTAAAACCAAGTGCACGGACTGCCGCAGGAGCGCGGCTGTATACGGATGCAGATCTGGCAAAACTCCAGCAGATCCTTTTATTAAAATATCTGGGATTTTCGCTGGAAGATATCCGGGAGATGACACTTGCTGCGGCAGATCAGCAGTATCTTCTTGAATCCATGCGGATACAGAAGAAGCTGCTGCGGCAGAAAATGGACGAAATGCAGGCGATGGATGAGGCAATTGACCGCACCATAGAAGCCATCCAGACGGAACAGGCGATTGACTGGAACAGTATGCTGGATCTGATCCATTTGACGGCAGTAGAACGAAGCCTGAAAAACCAGTACCAGAATGCGGCAAATATTTCCGCCCGGATTCGCCTGCACAGGGAGTATTCCGTCAATCCGCAGGGGTGGTTTCCGTGGATTATGCAGCAGTGTAATCTGCAGCCGGGGATGCGGATTCTGGAGCTCGGCTGTGGAAATGGAGCATTATGGACTGAAAACAGAGAACAGCTGCCTGCGGATCTATGGGTCGTTCTCTCGGACAAATCAGAAGGAATGCTAAAGGATGCCCGGCGTGCACTGGGAGAGGACAGCCGTTTTTCCTATAAAAAATTTGACTGCGGAAAAATTCCTTACGAGGAGGAAATGTTTGATCTTGTGATCGCGGATCATGTGCTGTTTTACTGTGAAGATATCCCACAGGTGCTTGCAGAATGTCGGAGAGTCTTAAAAAATGGGGGACGGTTTCTATGCAGTACCTACGGAAAGCAGCATATGCGGGAAATTACCGATCTGGTGCAGCAGTTCCATAAAGAAATCGTTTTGTCAGCGGAGGTGCTGTATGAGCGGTTCGGGCTTGAAAACGGAGAAAACCTGTTAGCACCGTATTTTTCGGAAATTCAGATGCGAAGATACGAGGATGCGATTGAAATAGCGGAAGCAGAACCGCTGATTTCCTATATTCTTTCCTGTCACGGAAATCAGAACCAGCTGCTTTTGAACCAGTACAAAGAGTTCCGGGAATTTGTTTCTGCCCGCGTGGCAGATGGATTTCATATCACAAAAGATGCCGGAATCTTCCTGTGCAGAAAATAATTAGAAAAATCTATAAAAAAGACTTGAAGGTGACCTAGCGTCACCTTTTATAATGGAAATAAATATAGAAATCGTAAATGCACACAGGAGGAAATGCTCATGACCATTATTGTAACGGGCGGTGCCGGTTTCATCGGCAGCAACTTTATTTTCTATATGTTAAAGGAACATCCGCAGGATCGCATTGTTTGTCTGGATTCCCTGACCTATGCGGGCAATCTGTCCACGCTTGCACCGGTGATGGATCAGCCGAATTTTCGTTTCGTAAAACTCGATATCTGCGACCGTCCGGGAGTATATACCCTTTTTGAGGAAGAAAAACCGGATGTGATCGTCAATTTTGCAGCGGAGTCCCATGTGGACCGCTCCATTGAGAATCCGGAAGTCTTTTTGCAGACCAATATTATCGGTACTTCCGTGCTGATGGACGCATGCAGGAAGTATGGTATTTCACGGTATCATCAGGTATCCACGGATGAGGTATACGGAGATCTGCCACTGGACCGTCCGGATCTGTTCTTCCATGAGGATACACCGATCCACACCTCCAGTCCTTACAGCACTTCCAAGGCATCTGCGGATCTGCTTGTTATGGCATATCACAGAACGTACGGCCTGCCGGTGACGATCAGCCGCTGTTCCAACAACTACGGCCCATACCAGTTCCCGGAAAAACTCATTCCGCTTATGATTGCAAATGCGCTGGCAGATAAGCCGCTTCCGGTATACGGAGAGGGACTCAATGTGCGCGACTGGCTGTATGTCGAGGATCACTGTAAGGCGATTGACCTGATCCTGCGCAACGGAACCGTCGGAGAAGTCTACAACATCGGCGGACACAATGAGATGAAAAATATTGATATCGTAAAACTCATCTGTGAATATCTCGGCAAGCCGGAGAGCCTGATCGAGCACGTACAGGATCGCAAGGGACATGACATGCGCTATGCCATCGATCCGACCAAGATTCACAACGAGCTGGGCTGGCTGCCGGAGACGATGTTTAAAGATGGTATCCGCATGACCATCCAATGGTATCTGGACAATAAGGAATGGTGGGAGAACATCGTAAACGGAGAGTATCAAAATTACTATAAAGAAATGTATGGGAAAAAAGGGATATAAAGAAAGGCATATAAATATGAAAGTATTCGTGACAGGCGTTGCCGGACAGCTGGGACATGACGTGGTAAACGAACTGACAAAGCGCGGACATCAGGCAGTCGGTTCGGATATTGCACCGACACTGGAATCCTGTGCATCGTATGTGCCGCTGGACATCACCGATGCGGCAGCAGTGGAACAGACAATCATGCAAGTACAGCCGGATGCCATCGTGCACTGTGCGGCATGGACCGCTGTGGATGCAGCAGAGGACGAAGAAAATCAGGCAAAAGTCAGAGCCATCAACGTAGATGGAACGAAACATATTGCGGACGCAGCGAAAAAAGCAGATGCCAAAATGGTCTATATCAGCACAGACTATGTGTTTGACGGACAGGGCGAGACTCCGTGGGAGCCGGACTGCAAAGCATACGCACCGCTTAACGTATACGGACAGACGAAACTTGGCGGGGAACTGGCAGTAGCACAGACACTCGGGAAGTATTTCATCGTGCGTATCGCATGGGTGTTTGGATTAAACGGAAAAAATTTTATTAAGACCATGTTAAAAGTGGCAAAAAATCACCCGCAGGTGCGCGTGGTAAATGACCAGATCGGCACACCGACCTATACTTACGATCTGGCAAGACTGCTTGTTGACATGATGGAAACCGAAAAATATGGTTATTACCACGTAACAAACGAGGGTGGTTACATATCCTGGTACGATTTCACAAAAGAAATTTACCGGCAGGCAGGGATTTCTACCGAAGTGCAGCCCGTGACAACCGCGGAATACGGTCTGTCAAAGGCAGCGCGTCCGTTTAACAGCAGACTGGAAAAAAAGAAACTGAAAGAAAATGGATTTACACCGCTTCCAACCTGGCAGGACGCACTGGGGCGGTATCTGCAGGAATTAAAGAGACAGGGGGAACTTTAAGATGAAGGGAATTATATTGGCAGGCGGCGCAGGGACACGGCTGTATCCGCTGACGATGGTAACCAGTAAACAATTGCTTCCGGTATATGACAAACCGATGATTTATTATCCGCTGTCTACACTGATGCTGGCAGGCATCCGCGATATTTTAGTTATTTCCACGCCGGAAGATACCCCGAGATTTGAAGCACTTTTGGGGGATGGAAATCAGTTCGGGCTTCATCTGTCCTACAAAGTGCAGCCGTCTCCGGATGGACTCGCACAGGCATTTTTGCTTGGAGAGGAATTTATCGGAGAGGATGCCTGTGCCATGGTGCTCGGAGACAACATTTTCTACGGAAACGGATTCGGAAAAATTCTGCGAAATGCCGCAAAGGATGCACAGGAAGGACAGGCAACCGTCTTTGGCTATTATGTCAACGATCCGGAGCGTTTCGGTGTCGTGGATTTCGATGAGAACGGAAAAGCCGTATCCATCGAAGAAAAACCGGCACAGCCAAAGAGCAACTATGCCGTGACCGGACTGTATTTCTATCCGGCAGGCGTGAGCAAAATGGCAAAACAGGTACAGCCATCCGCCCGCGGCGAACTGGAGATCACCACCTTAAATGACCTGTATCTGCAGCAGAAAAACTTAAATGTGCAGCTGCTCGGACGTGGGTTTGCATGGCTGGACACCGGAACGATGGACAGCCTTCTGGATGCGGCGGCATTTGTGCAGATGATCGAGCACCGTCAGGGTGTGACCATTTCCGCGCCGGAAGAAATTGCATATATCAATCATTGGATCACAAAGGAAAAACTGATGGACTCGGCCGCACGCTACGGAAAGAGTCCGTATGGAGAGCATTTGAAAGCAGTCGCAGAGGGCAGGGTGAAATATTAAAAACAGCGTAACTATTCTGAGGGGGTTCTGAATAGATACAAATCAGCATGAAAGAGGAAAAAACAGTGGGACAGATAACAGTGGAAAAAAATGTCGGCGGTATCGAAGGGCTGTGTGTGATTACACCGGCCGTACATGGGGATGCCCGCGGATATTTCATGGAGACATACAATGAGAGGGAAATGAAAGAAGCCGGATTCGATATCCAGTTTGTACAGGATAACCAGTCCATGTCCGTCAAGGGTGTACTTCGCGGACTGCATTTTCAAATCAACTATCCGCAGTGCAAACTTGTCCGTGCCGTGCGCGGAAGCGTATTTGATGTGGCAGTGGATCTTCGCGAAGGCTCCGCAACCTACGGAAAATGGTACGGAGTGGAACTTTCCGAGGAAAACAAAAAGCAGTTTTTGATTCCGGAAGGCTTTGCGCATGGCTTTCTGGTCCTGTCCGATGAGGCAGAGTTCTGCTATAAAGTCAATGACTTCTGGCATCCGAACGACGAGGGCGGCCTGGCATGGAATGACCCGGCAATCGGTATCCAGTGGCCGGATGTGCAGGGGGAGTATCAGGGAACCCCATCGGCGGAAGGGTATTGCATGACGGATGGAACGTTGCTGACACTTTCAGAGAAAGACCAGGAGTGGCCGGGGCTGGAGAAAAAATAGAAAAATGGAACCGGAAAAAGTTTCAGCGCTATTATAAGCAGCATCTAAAAACAACATAAGAAAGTAAAAAGAAGTGATGATGTATAAGAAAAAACAATATATCATCACTTTTTTAATCATTGATTCCGTTAGCAATTTGATGCGAACAGTAACGATGAGATTATTTCGGGTGTTTGGGATACAAGAAACTGCTTGATGGAGAAAAATAAATAGGTTATCATAAAGACAGGAAAAGATTGCAGAGGGAAAAACGAAAAGGAAAGAGGTGAAAACTAAGCATTTGTGCACGAAAACAAATTGCGATGTTGCGGAATCGTGATTCACACAAACAGGAGGA
>OHEN01000589.1_pt1 | contig 17232 bp, 20 predicted proteins | sample 1567291 | NCBI WGS metagenome assembly OHEN01 (sample SAMEA3879592, study PRJEB24766) | human gut metagenome | biome: human-associated habitat; feature: feces | place: USA | collected 1985/1987
TTTGCGGTTGCGCTAAAATATGAACCGAACTCGGGCAAAGCACCGGTGGTTATTGCAAAAGGTGCGGATTATCTGGCCTTCCAGATTAAGGATAAGGCAAAAGAATACCATATTGAAATTGTGGAAAATAAACCGCTTGCGAGAATCCTTTATCACAATGTCGATATTGGCATGGAGATTCCACCGGAATTATATCAGGTTGTAGCGGAAATTCTTGCGAGAGTCCTGCAGCCGGGTAAACAAAAAACGATGCTGTTATAAAATGGTATGGGGATCAGATAGAAAAAAAGACAAAATGTTACAAATATTTGAAATGTAAAAAGAAAAATGATAGAATAAATACATATGTGACATTTGAAAAAATATTAAAATAGACGAAAGGAGAATGGAATAATGAGCGTAAAGAAGAATGACTTATTCATGGGTTTGTATCTGCTTGCAGCAGTTATATTCTTCATTATTTCTATTCCTTCATGGTTGTTGGATATTATGCTTGCTATCAATATCGGAATAGCACTGATTATTTTATTTAATACATTATATGCAAAAGAGGTTCTGGATATGGCGGCATATCCGACCATGCTGCTCTTTACGACATTGTTTCGTATTTCGTTAAATGTATCTTCAACAAAACTGATTTTAAAAAATGGCTGGAATGTGAAACAAACGGATGAATATATTGCAAAATTCCTGGCAGACGAAGCTCCTAAGCCGAAAAAACGCCTGGTTATTGTTAATGATGTAAGAATTTATTTAAACAGTGTAAAAAAGATTGTCAGCACTATCAATGATGCCGGTATTCCTGCGCAAATCAAGCAGGAAGTTGACGGTGATGATGTTATTGTAACCTTGCGCATAAAAAATACCAAAAAGCCGAATATTGCCAAAAATAATTAACACTGTGGATAATGTTGTTATTTATGTTTAAAACAGAAACTGAAAATGGTTTCTGTTTTTATTTTGCCTGATTTTGAAATTTTATTATACTGTTAGATGAAGATATGGTACAATAAAAACAAGGAACGCTTTTATAAATTTAATTAAGGGGTGAGTTGTGTATGGGTGATATGATGATGTATGCCGTAATTGCAGGTATTGCTGCCGGAGTTTTTTTCTACATGTTTAAAAAAGTCAGCGGCGGCGATTACAAACCAATCGAACTTAAAAACTGCCCGTTATGCGGTAAGAAAACTGCAAAATTTGTTACCATGGGCACCTTTAAGCATGATACTCTGAATAAAGTTATCTGCACTTCATGCAGCGCAACTACCGATGAGTATACATCTTACAAACAGGCTGCCGAAGCATGGAACAACGGCAAAGTTAAAGTAAAATAAATTTTAAACTCCGGTTTATGAAGCCGGAGTTTTCTTTGATTTTATTAATGCTTTTTGTTTATAAATATAGTAAAATAGAATACAAAGCTGCTTTATGGAGGTATGGTTATGAATTATAATGATGTTTTGCAAAATGCACGTGCATGCATAGATACTGCTAAATGTAAGGCTTGCCCTGTATGCAACGGTCTTGCCTGCCGTAATACTATTCCCGGCCCAGGTGCTAAAGGCGTGGGGGATACTGCAATCCGCAACTATCAAAAATGGCAGGATATACGCGTGCAGATGGATACTCTGCATGAAAATAAACCGGTTGATATGTCGGTGCAGCTTTTTGGGCGCAAGTTCAGTTATCCTTTTTTTGCCGGCCCGGTAGGTGCTATCGGCCTGCATTACGGCAATGCTTATGACGAACTTACTTATAATAAAATTCTGGTTTTGGCCTGCGCGGAAAACGGTATTGCCGCTTTTACGGGCGACGGGCTTGATGAAAAGGTAATGATTAGCGCCTGTGAGGCGATTGCCGCTGCCGGCGGAGCCGGTATACCGACTGTTAAACCATGGAATTTGCCGCTTGTAGAAGAAAAATTACAGCTTGTTAAAAAAAGCGGCGCTTTTGCCGTTGCAATGGATGTTGATGCAGCGGGTCTGCCGTTTTTAAAGAATATGCAGCCGCCTGCAGGCAGCAAATCTGTTGAAGAACTTGCTGAAATTGTAAAAGCTGCCGGTATTCCTTTTATTGTTAAAGGCGTTATGACCGTGCGCGGCGCGCTTAAAGCTCATGCTGCCGGTGCTGCTGCCATTATAGTTTCCAATCATGGCGGCAGGGTTCTTGACCAGTGTTCTGCAACGGCAGAAGTATTGGAAGAAATCTGCCATGCAGTAGGCGGAGGTATGAAAGTACTTGTAGACGGCGGTATCCGCAGCGGCGTTGATATTTTTAAAGCTCTGGCGCTTGGCGCTGACGGTGTTGTAATTGCCCGTCCGTTTGTAACTGCTGTTTATGGCGGGGCAGAAGAAGGCGTTAAAGTTTATATTGAGAAACTTGCCGGTGAACTTGAAGATACCATGAAAATGTGCGGCGCTGAAAACATTGCCGCTATTTCGCGTGACATGGTACGTATTTAATGGAGTGGTTAAGTTGTCGATTGAAAAAGTAAGAAAATATTTTGCCGCACGCGGCATAGAAGACCAGATTTTGGAATTTGATGTTTCCAGTGCGACGGTTGAACTTGCAGCCAAAGCCTTAAACTGTGACGGCTGCCTGATTGCCAAAACACTTTCTTTTTTGGTTCATGATGATGTAATTTTAATTGTTGCGCCTGGTGACGTTAAAATTGACAATCATAAATATAAAATGCATTTTGGTGTTAAAGCAAAAATGCTGCCTGCCGCGGAGGCTGAACAATTGATTGGGCATGCAGTTGGCGGGGTTTGCCCATTTGCCGTTAATGGAGGTGTAAAAGTTTTTCTTGATGAATCTTTAAAACGTTTTGAATTTGTTTACCCTGCTTGCGGAAGTTCCAACAGCGCCATTAAGCTGACGATACCGGAACTTGAAAAGAATACCGACCATTTTTCAGGATGGGTTGATGTTTGCAAGTTAAAATAAAAAATGCGGCTTAGCCGCATTTTTTATTTTCTGTATTAAATTATTTTAATTTCAGCTTTAATGTTTTTAAAAGTTTCCGGTAGAAGTTCACATGCCAGAACAAATTTATCGGGAACTTCGCTGATATTTTTTATATTATAAGAGTTTGTTTCCTTAAAGCCGAAACGCTTGTAATATAAGGGGTTTCCTATTAAAAAAGCCGCATTATAGCCTTGTTTTACTGCTTCGTTTAAAGCGTATCTCATTAATTGTGTTCCAATGCCTTGGCTGCGGTATTCTTTTTTTACGCAGAGCGGTGCAACAAGAACAGCTTTAACAGCTTTGTTGCTGTTTAGGTTTTGTTTTGTAAGCATTATGTGCCCAATAAGAATATTTTTATCATAAGCGGCAAATTCCAGTTCCGGTACGTAATTGCTGCTTTTTCGCAGTTCCAAAACAAAGTCCTGTTCAGTACCGTCGCTTACTTTCGCAGTTTTAAATGCTTCTTCTACAAAAGTATAAATTTTATCGTAATCATGTTTGTTAACTAATTTTATATCCATTTTAAGCTCCTTTCTTTGCTATTATATTTTAAATTTGTTCTTACGGCAAGTAATGCAATAAATGTTTCACGTGAAACTAAAAAACTTTTTGCTTTTCTATATGTTTGGCTGTGAAAATGTGATAAAATTATTAAGAAAGTTTTAGTGAGTTTTTATGAGGTGAGTAGTTTGGTAAAAGTAATTGCAATCGCAAATCAAAAAGGTGGTGTAGGCAAAACAACAACTGCCGTTAACCTTGCAGCCTGCCTGGCGCAGAAGGGCCGTAAAGTTTTAATGCTTGATGCTGACCCGCAGGGCAATGCCACCAGCGGCCTTGGTTTTGATAAGCGCGACATAAAAAAATGTATATATGATACCTTAATTAATGATGTAATGATGAAAGATGTGCTTCTGCACAGTGATTATGAAAATCTGGATGTAATTCCGGCAACTATTCAGCTTGCCGGTGCGGAAATTGAACTCGTAAGCCTTATGAACAGGGAAGGTCGCTTAAAAAATGCGCTGGAACGCGTAAAACATGATTATGATTATGTTTTAATTGACTGCCCTCCTTCTTTGGGGCTTTTAACTATTAATGCCTTAACGGCTGCCAATTCTGTGCTTGTACCTATTCAGTGTGAATTTTATGCTCTTGAAGGTGTAAGCCAGTTAATGAATACCATTAAACTTGTGCAGCGCAACCTTAACCCGGCATTAAAGTTGGAAGGCGTTTTGATGACTATGTTCGACCAGCGTACTAATTTATCAAGCGATGTTGTTGGGGAAGTACGCAAATATTTTAATACTAAAATGTATAATACAATTATTCCCCGTAATGTACGTTTAAGCGAAGCGCCTAGCCATGGGCAGCCTGTTATAGTTTATGACCCTAAATCCAAAGGCGCTCAGGTATATATGGAACTTGCCGCGGAGGTACTTGGCGATGAATAAAAAAGGTTTGGGCAAGGGGCTTGGCGCAATTTTTACGGATAATGATACCATTGCGCCGGTTGAAGAAGTACAGCCTCATGAAAAGGAGATTGAAATTGCTGTAAGCGATATAATTCCTAATCCACTTCAGCCGCGCAAAACTTTTGATGCCGATAAGCTTGCAGAGCTTACAGAGAGTATTAAAGAACATGGTGTAATTCAGCCGTTAATAGTTAGAAAGAACGGTGTCAAATATGAAATTGTAGCTGGTGAAAGACGCTGGCGTGCGGCTAAAACTGCTAAGTTAAAAACTGTACCGGTTATTGTACGCGAATACGATAACGCTAAAATGGCAGAAATTGCCCTTGTTGAAAACATTCAGCGCCATGACCTGAATGCCATTGAAGAAGCTGAAGGCATTAAACGCTTAATGAATGAATTTGGCTTTAATCAGGAGCAGGCGGCAAAAAAAATCGGCCGCAGCCGTACAGCGGTTACCAATATTTTAAGGCTTTTAAATTTACCGGCAGCTGTGCGCGAAGCAGTTTCACGTGAAACGTTAACGATGGGGCAGGTAAGGCCGCTGTTATCGTTGGAAAACGCACAGGAACAGGAAAAACTTGCTCAGATAATTGCGGAGCAGGGGCTTTCTGCAAGAGCGGTTGAAGAAATTGTAAAAAAAATAAATAACGGTGAAGAAATTACTTTTGAAAATGATGCGGAGCAAATAAAAAAAGCAAAGGAAACCCGCAAAAATAAAAAGACGGAAATCAGCATTTATTGCAGAGATTTTCAGAACCGTTTGATTGAACTTTTGGGAACAAAAGTAAAAATTGTGCCTAAAAACGAAAAACAGGGCAAAATAGAAATTGAATATTATTCTGCCGAAGATTTGGAGAGAATTTATGAGCTGCTGGAGCAGCAGCCGAAGCAGAACAAAATTAAAAGAGAAAAATTTACAATTTAATATGTTTATGAGGGTGAAAAGATGAGTGGGGTAATAAAAGGCGTGAGCTTATTATGAGCGGCCTGGGTACAATTGCCAATGCAGCAGCAATTATATGCGGAGCACTGGCCGGGATAGTTTTACGCAGGGGCCTGCCTGAAAAATGGCAGCAGACCATTATGCAGGGTGTTGCGCTGTGTATTGTGGTAATAGGGTTGCAAATGGCTTTTAAAACAGCTAATATTGTAATAGTTGTGGTTAGCCTTGTAATAGGTTCAATTATCGGCGAATATTTTGATATTGAAGGCAATTTACAGAAATTCGGCAGCTGGATAGCTTCCAAGGTGTACCACGGAAAGGACGGCAGCTTTGCAGCGCAGCTTGCGCGCGGGTTTATATCATCTACGCTTATTTTCTGCATTGGTGCAATGGCCGTTGTCGGAGCTTTGCAGGACGGGTTAAAACAGGACCCTACAATTTTATATGCCAAAGCAACGCTTGACGGTATTATTTCGGTAATTTTAACTGCTAACCTTGGTATAGGCGTTGCGTTTTCTGCATTCAGCGTATTTATTTATCAGGGCTGCTTAACTTTGCTGGCTGCTTTTTTACAGACGGTAATGACGGAAGCGGTTTTAAATGAAATAACTGCCTGCGGAGGCGTTTTAATAACTGCCATCGGCATAAATATGCTGAAAATATTGGAAATACGCATTTCGAATCAGCTGCCTGCAATATTTATTGCCTGGCTGCTGGCATACATATTTATTTAAAACGGAGGTAATATTTTGGAGAATATCAATTTAGTGCTGCAAAATTATTTGCTGCTTGTGATTATAGTTTTACTGGCATTGGTGATAATGTTATATGTAATGTATAAAGGCCAGAAAAAAGAATTGCAGGCACTCAAAGAAAAATATGACTTTTTTACCCAGGGCGATAATGTTAACTGGGACGAACTTTTAACCCAAACTTTAACGGAAGTGCGTGCTGCCAAAGCAGAGATGCAGGCGCTTGAAGAAAACCAGCAAGCGATGCGCGAACAGATGAAAGGCTGCGTTCAGAAAGTAAAGCTTATGAGGTATAACGCTTTTGCCGATACCGGCAGTGATTTAAGCTATTCCTTATCTTTGCTTGATGAAAATAATAACGGCGTGGTGCTTTCAAGCATTTACGGCAGGGAAGACAACCGTACTTACGCAAAACCGATTGAAAACGGCAAATCAACTTATAATCTTTCCGAAGAAGAAAAAAAGGTATTGCCGTAAAATTTTACTCTGAAAATTTCATGCGTTTAAATCGCTTTTAAGGCACATAAAAAGCAAAATTAATATTCTGATAAGCGTTGACGCAAAAATACAGTTATAAACGATTTATATGGATATAACGGCGAAAAGGCAAAATATTATATTTAGGTAAAATGTTGAGTAATTTTAAAAATTTTATATAGATATGGTATAATAGTAAACACGAGGTTTGAAAATGATTTTTGATACACATATGCACTGCCAGTATTCCATAGATTCCAAAATGTCTGCCGAAGAAGCAAAAGCCACTGCCTTACAGCAAAACCTTGGCATAATTATTACCGAACACTGGGATGAGGATTATCCTACCAATCCGGAGGCTTTTGTTTTTGATATTGAAGATTATTTTAAGCAGCTTGGCCCATACCGCAGCAAAAAACTGCTGCTGGGAATTGAGGTGGGTATGCAGGAAGAAACTGCCGCTAACGATAATCTTCTTGGCAGAAAATATCCTTTCGATTTTATTCTGGGGTCTATGCACTGTGTAAACAGGCATGATTTATATGAAGAAAAAACATACGCCGGAAAAACAAAACAGGAAGCCGTAGAGGAGTTTCTGCTGGCGACGCTTGCAAACCTTAAGCTGCATGATAATTTTGACAGCTTTGCCCATATAGATTATATGTGCCGTTATATGCCTTACGACGATAAAGAACTGCTTTATGCAGAAGCGCCGGAGTTATTTGATGAAGTTTTTAAAATGCTAATAACAATGGACAAGGCAATAGAAATTAATACACGCAGGCTTGACAGTTCTGACGCGGTTAATTCTTTGCTTGTTTTATATAAAAGATTCCGCGAACTGGGCGGCAGGTATGTTACCCTTGGCAGCGATGCCCATTATAAAGAACATGTAGGCAGGCGCCTTGATATTGCCCGGGAAATAGCGGAAGCGGCAGGTCTGGTTCCGGTTTATTTTGAACAACGAAAAATGCAAAGGATGATTTTTTAAATGAAATGTATACGTTTTGAAGCGAATGGCAACAAAAGAATAGGTTTTATTGACGGAGATGTAGTAAGAACTGTTTATGGCAGCCTGGAAACTTTCTGGCGTATAACAGATGAAGTTTTCCGTTTGGAAGATGTTAAGCTTTTAGCGCCCTGTGTGCCTAAACAGATAATTTGCGTTGGTTTTAACTACCGCAGCCATGCTGAGGAGTTTCATGCTGAAGTACCGAAAGAACCGATGCTGTTCAGCAAGGCAGCACATACAATTATCGGTGACGGCGCTGCGATAGTATATCCCTGGCAGAGCAAAGAAGTGGTTTATGAAGCCGAATTGGGCGTAGTTATAAAAAAACGCATGCGCAACGTAAAACCGGAAGATGTAAAGGATTATATTTTGGGATATACCTGCGCCAACGACGTAACCGCCCGTGATTTGCAGCTTGACGATGTGCAGTGGCTGCGCAGCAAATCCTTCGATACTTTCTGCCCGTTGGGCCCCTGGCTTGAAACAGACCTTGACCCGACTGATTTAAGCATTAAAACATATTTGAACGGTGAACTTAAACAAAACGGACGTACAAGCGATATGGTATATAACCCGTATGAAATTTTAAGTTATATCTCCGAGAGCATGACGCTGGATGCCGGTGATTTGGTGCTGACAGGTACGCCGATGGGCTGTGGGCCGATGCTGCCCGGCGATGTGGTTACGGTGGAAATTGAAGGCATCGGCAAACTGACGAATACCGTAGTAAAAGGCTGATTAAAAAGCTGACTAATATTATGTGGCTGTAAAAAAAGACGAGCTATCGTCTTTTTTTATTTGGGCAGCTTAAAAAATTTGCAAATGTATTTTTTTAAGGGGGATGATATATTTTGAATACAGAGCAGCATTTTAAAGCGAGAATTATTATGTTTATCTGCGGCATTGCTGCAATGACTTTCGGCATAGCACTGTCGTGTAAGGCTAATTTAGGTACGTCGCCGATATCGAGCGTACCCTGGGTTTTAAGCCTTTGTACGCCGTTCAGCGTGGGATTTTTAACCATAGCAATGAATTTGCTTTTTGTTGCCGTACAGCCGCTTTTACTGCGTGCTTTTTACTGGCGCGAACTGATGGGGCAGGTAATAGTTACCATTCCTTTCGGCAACAGCATAGATTTTTTTATGTGGGTTTTGCAGGATTACAACCCGGATACGCTTCTTGAACGCTGGATAGCCTGTCTTGCAAGCGTGGTTATTCTCGCCTTCGGCGTATTTTTGGAAGTACGTGCTAAAATTTTTCTGGCAGCCGGTGAAGGCCTGGTAAATGTACTGGCATTTGTAAGTCATAAAAGTTTCAGCCTTATTAAAAACTGTTTTGATATTTCGCTGGTTACGCTTGCTATTATTATTGCCTTTATGGAGTTTGGCGGCTTGCACGGCGTAGGGCTTGGCACGGTGGCGGCTGCTGTTTTGGCAGGCAGAATAATTTATTTATATGAAACCTACCTGCATTTTTTTGACAAATGGAAGGTAAAAGCCTGATTATAGGCGAATAATAAAATAGATTGTTTATTATTTAAAAAGATGTTACAATGAAAATGCTGACTAATAAGTCTGACTGATTAATATACAGGCAGGGATACTTATGAAAAATATGACGGAAGGCGAACCGCTGAAATTAATAATACCTTTTATGATACCGCTGTTAATCGGCAACGTTTTTCAGCAGCTGTACAATATCGCCGATATAATTATAGTTGGGCGTACCATAGGTGTTAACGCACTGGCAGCTGTCGGCGCAACCGCACCGCTTTTTATGATGCTGGTAATTTTAACGCTGGGCATGAGCGGCGGTTTCAGTGTTGTTACGGGGCAGCTTTTCGGTGCGGGAGATTTGGACGGTGTGCGCCGGAGCGCGGCAATGTCAACCATGCTTTGCACAATGTTTGTAATTATAATGATGGCCGCAGCAGTAATGTTTATTGACCCTGTGCTGGCGCTTATGAACATACCGCCGGAGCTTTATGCCGACGCCAAAAGCTATGTTATGATTATCGTTTACGGCCTGATTTTTATGATGGCCTATAACATGCTTTCCAACATTCTGCGCTCGCTTGGCGACAGCAAAACACCGCTGTACTTTTTAATTGTGGCTACGCTGCTCAACATTGTTCTGGCGCTGATATTCATTATCAACTTTGGCTGGGGCGTGCCTGGAAGCGCGCTGGCGCTTGTAGTAGCGCAGGGCTTTTCCGGGCTGCTGTGCATAATTTATATTGCCAAAAAGTTTCCGGTGCTGCATGTACGTTTAAGCGATTTTAAATGGGACAGCCGTTTTGCGTGGGAACATATCCGCATGGGCCTGCCGATGGCAGTGCAGTTTTCGGTGCTTGGCCTTGGCATGATTATTATTCAGGCTATTTGCAATCAGTTCGGTTCCGAAACCATTGCTGCTTTTACGTCCGCCATGCGCATTGAACAGCTGGCCTTGCAGCCGATGCTTTCATTCGGGCTTGCCATGGCCGTATATACGGCGCAGAACTTCGGTGCGCGCAAGTTTGGCAGGATAAGCCGCGGCGTAAAAAAATGCTCGCAGCTATCGCTGGCTTTCAGCCTGTTTGCAGCGGTTATAATGTATTTCTTCGGGCAGGAAATGATTGGCATCTTTTTGGATAACCCAAGCCCGAAGGTTATGGCAGAAGCCAAGCAGTATCTGCATTTAAGCGTACCGTTCTATTTCTTTTTAAGCCAGATTTTTATTTACCGCAACTCGGTACAGGGCATGGGCATTTCAATGATTCCTATGCTTTCAGGCGTGGTGGAACTGCTTCTGCGTTCTGCGGCGGCCTCGTACTTAACCATTGATTACGGTTATACCGGCGTATGCTATGCCAGCCCGATAGCCTAGGTTGGGTCTTCTATATTTTTGTTTGCCAGCTACCATTACTTTTTAAGGCTGCTGGCGCGTAAAAATTTGGGTTTTAAACTAAAATAAATATCTGTTGGAGGTGCTGTATGGAAAACAAACAAATGCTGGAGGAATTTCTGGAGCTGGTGCAGATTCCGGTAAACTCCCGTAATGAAAGGCAGATTGCCGATGTACTTAAAGCCAAACTGGAAGCGCTGGGGCTGGAGGTTACGGAAGAAGACACCGGTGCCAAAATCGGCGGCAATGCCGGCAATATAAGGGCAGTGCTGCGCGGCACGGCAGATTGTGAGCCGCTGCTTTTTTCCGCGCATATGGACCGTGTTGCCAATAACGGTGCCATAAAACCGATTGTTGATGAGGAAAAGGGCATTGTGCATACTGATGGCAGCACGATTTTGGCTGCTGATGACGTTGCCGGTCTGTGCATTATATTGGAGGCGCTCCGCAAATTAAAAGCATCCGATAAGCCGCACGGCGATATTGAAGTGGCATTTTCTGTCTGCGAAGAATTTGGCATTTTAGGCGGCAGGCATTTTGATTTCAGCAAATTCCGCGCTAAAAGCGGCTATGTTTTTGATGCCGAAGGTGATATCGGCGGCATTGCCATTCAGGCTCCGGCCAAATGCAGCTACTGCTATAAAATTCACGGCAAAGCCTCCCATGCAGGCGAAGCTCCGGAAAAGGGCATTAATGCCATCCGCGCAGCGGCAGCCTTGATACTGGCTATTCCGGATAACAGGCAGAGCGCAAACTCCACTGCAAATATTGCTTCGGTGCATGCAGGCGGCCCGGCACTGAACATTGTATGCGATTATGCCGAAGTAAACGGTGAAATGCGCAGTACTGATGCCGGTGAATTTGAAGCGCTGCTTAAAAAATATGCAGATGCAGTGCCTGTAATTGAAAAAGAATACGGCGTTAAAATAGATTATTCTTCCGACGTGCTTTACAAAGCCTTCTGCCTGAATGAAAGCAGCAGGCCGGCGGCACTTACTGCCAAAGCCCTGCAAAAATGCGGCGTTGAGCCTAAATTTGAAAAGAGCGGCGGCGGTATGGACGCTAACCATTTTAACGCTAACGGCATTGAAACCGTAGGCATTGCGGTTGGTTATTTTAATTGCCATACCGGCGAAGAATACCTGAAATTGGAAGATTTTTACAAATGCGGCGAAATGGCAGCGCAGATTGCGTGGCTTGCAGCTGAAAAATAAAAAGAACGGCAGGGTTTTGAAAACTCTGCCGTTTTTTTATGAGTGTTTAATTTATAAGCAAAACTAATCAATGAAGTTGGTTAAAATCTGCGGCTCGCGTTCAGGCAGGCCGTATTTTTCTTTGCCCAGGGCAATGCTTTTAATTAAAAATGCCATATTTTTGCCAAGCGTACGCATGGTTTGCAAGCCTTCTTCATCTTTGCGCACATCCTCCGGCGTAAAGCCGTGTACGCTGTTCCAGTACTGGCTGGAGGCAACCGGCATACCGACAATGGTGAAGTATTTGTTAAGTTCGTCAAAGGTGGCAGAGCAGCCGCCGCGGCGTGCGGATACAACGGCAGCGCCTACTTTCATGCTCTTATCAAACGGGGTGCTGAAAAAGAGCCTGTCCAAAAAGCTGATTAAATTGCCGTTGGCGGAAGCATAATAAACAGGCGTGCCGACAACAAGCCCGTCACATTCGGCAAATTTAGGTGCAACTTCGTTTACAATATCGTTAAAAACGCATTTACCGTTCTTTTTGCAGGCACGGCAGTCAATGCAGCCGCGGATTGCCTGATTGCCGATATGCACGATTTCCGTTTCTATTCCTTCTGCTTCCAAGGTTTTGGCAACTTCGCTGAGTGCGATAAAAGTGCAGCGTTCGGCTTTGGGGCTGCCGTTTATTAAAAGAACCTTCATTTAAAATACCTCCTGAAAAGTAATTAAATAACTGCTGTAATAATATATTACCACATTAAAGTTCACTTTAGTCAATACCAAAATTAAAGGCACGGCTTAAGCCGTGCCTTGTTTGTTTTACAGTACCTTTTGCAGAAGGTTAATTACGTTTTGGTTGGTAATTTTGTTGATGGTTTCGTCGCTGTAATACTTGCTTAAATACTCTATAAGCGGTTTGTAATCCTGTACGCCCTGAATATTATAGGGCGGATGGGAAATGCCGTCAAAATCGCTGCCAAAGCCGATATGGTCATCATTGCCGATAAGGTTCAGCATGTAGTCGATGTGCTTGTAAACGCTTTCTATGCAGGCATTGCGCCAGTCTTCTTCAAGAAACTGCCCTGCAAAGGTAATGCCGGCAAGACCGCCGTTTTGTGCCAGTGCCTTAATCTGTTCATCGTTAAGGTTGCGCGGGTGGGAACAGAGGCTTTTGGCATTGGAATGAGTGGCGATAATCGGCTTGGTACTTGTTTCGATAACACTCCAGAAACCTGCTGTGGAAATGTGGGAAACGTCTACCAGCATACCCAGGCGGTTCATTTCCGCTACAACCTGTTTGCCGAAAAGAGTAAGCCCGCTGCCGGTGGCTTCTTCGTTAATGCCGTCGGCAATGTCGTTGCGGTTGCTCCAGGTAAGCGTCATGGCACGCACGCCAAGTTCGTACAGGCAGCGCAGTGCTTCCAGGCTGCCGTCAATGGCGCCGCCTTCTTCAATGGCAAGCAGGGTTGCAGCTTTGTGTTTCAGTACATTGCCTGCGTCTTCGGCGGTACGTACTTGCAGCACATCAATGCCGTTTTCATGCAGTTTTTTTATTTCCTGGTTGTATTTATCAAGCAGGCACAGGGTATAACGCAGACCGCCCTGATAGCGGAAAACTTCGGTAGGTACATAAATAGCGCAGAATTGCAGGCCGCCGCCAAGGGCAATCTGGCGTTTAATATCAAAGTGCTGTTCGTTTTCATACAGCGAAGCGTTTTTATTGTAGAGTTCGGTTAAAGTATCGCAGTGGCAGTCACAGATAAACATCGTATCAATCCTTTCTTAAAAACAAATAGCTGCCGCAGAAGCAGCAGCTATTGAAGTTAAACTTATTAAATTCCTGCGTAGTAATAGTAGAAGGTCATGCCGAGAGTTACAGCCAAAGCGCCGCACATCGGAATGAAGGTACGTTTAACAAGGTCGAAGCTCGAAACGTTGCCCATGCCGGAAGATACAACGATAACTGCTGTAATTGGGGAGCAGGTACGTGCAATGGATGCTGCAAAGTGCATCGGCAGAAGCATGAGCACAGGATGCAGGCCCGTATGTGCCGCAACAGCAGGGGTAAGTGCTGCAAAGGCAAAGAACGGAGCGTTGCCGCTGCCCATAACGATGGAACTGAATACGATAATGGCAACCATTACCAGCATCATTGCCATCGGGCCGAAGCCCAGGGTTTTGCTGCCTTCGATAAGGCTGTCGATAGTGCCCATGGAGAGCAGGCCCTGTGCGAAGGTCTGGCCTGCAATAATAAGGGTAATTACGTTGGCCATCTGCATACCGAGGCCATCGAAGAAGGTCTGGATATCGGCAAATACTTTTTTGCCGTCGCGCCAGCGTGCAAATTCGCAGCAGGCACCGATGAACAGGCCAATGAACATAGCCATAACGATGTTCATTTTAATGGTGGTAATCCACAGGGAGCTGAAGGAAAGAATAAGGCTCAGAGGAATTACAGGCAGAACTGCATACCACAGCGGAGCGGAATCGGCAGGGTTTTCTTCTGCTTTTTCAACTTCCATCGGTTTAACAACATGGCCCATGCGTTTATCCATGTATTTCTGGGTAAAGTAATGCAGCGCACCTACAACTACAAAAGCTACCATAACAATAGGAACCTGATAGTTGGTCCAGTACAGTACGGGGTCTACGCCGGCGGTGGTTGCCGAAAGAATAGTACCGGTATCACTCGGGCTCCAGTCGAAGCACAGGGTGGAGGCAACTGCTGCCGTAGCGGCAAGGCGGCTTACACCGAGGCCGATAAGAATCGGGAACATAGTTACCATTAAAAGCATGGCAAGGCCGGATGCACTGTTGATGCAGAGGCCGATTAACATGCCGACAACCCAGGTGCCGGAAAGTACAAGGTAAGGGGATTTTAATGCCAGCAGCGGTTTAATGGTTAAGCGTACCAGTGAGCGGGATGCGCCGATGCGGTCCATATAACGTGCAAACGCGCCTACGGACATAATGTTAAGGCCAAGGCCTGCGGCGTTGGAACTCATGGTTTTGCGCATAAATTCAAAAGCGTCGAAGAACCAGGAACCGGTAGATGCTTTTTCCGGCAGGATTGTGCCGTAACCGCAAAGCACGGCAATGTACATTAAAATCATGCCGCCCAGAAAAAGTACGGGCTGCGGCTTATATTTTTTATAGATAAGAAAGCCTACCCAAAATGTTACAAGTGCGGAAATTACAATACCCATCTAATCATCCTCTCTGTTTTATAGTTAGAACTAATTACAGTATAAGCTAAAACCGCAGGCAAAGGCAAGCAAAAAAGCTATAAATTTACAGAAAATTTTTAAAATATCAATAAATTGTTAAGTTTATAAGTGCAGCTTATATATTAAACGCTGAAAACAAAAACTTTATTCCGCAGTTAATTTCTGCCAGGCTTCCAATGCGCGGGCAACAAACAGGCGGCGGATATTTTCGTTTTCGCCCATGCCGTGCAGATAAGGCGTTACTTTAAAGCCGCAGCTTTCCAAAATGGTTTTGTGCGAATCTTCATCGTCACCGGCCATATCGTTATTGGCATGGTCACCTGCAACCATCATGGCGGGCATAATGGTAATTTCTTTAATATCTTTCGCTTTTAAAAGCGGAATAACGGTATCAAGGTGCGGCCAGCCTTCTACGGAATAAATATAGGCGTTGTCAAAACCGAGCTCATTGAGGCGGTTCTGCATTACTGAATAATAGGCATTGGCCGGGTGCGGAGTTCCGTGTGCCAGAAGAAGAACGGCGCTTGCGGGTGCAGGCTGCGGGAACTGCGTGCTTAAAGCCTGCATGGTGTCTTTAATATCGTCACGCTGGTCTTCCTGGCCCATCCAGTACATCAGCGGCGTGCCAAGCGACATTTTTTTAAACATGGTTTTATAGCGGTTAAAAACAAAAGTTTTATAAGCGTATTCAATGCCGGGAATAATATCCAGCGAGCAGATGGCAACGCGGGTATAGCCCTCTTTATGCAGTGCTTCAAGTGCTTCTTCCGGCGTTGGGTAAGTTATGCCTTCATTCTTTTTAATGCGTTCAATAACAATATGGGAGGTAAAGGCAAGTTCGGCTTTTACGCCCGGGCAGGCGGCTTTTATTTCTTCAAAAACCGCATCAATGGTGCGGCGGCGCGTTTCTTTATAAGTAGTGCCAAAGCTTGTAACAAGAATGGCGTCTTTATCCGGCAAAGCTGAAAGTTCGGGGTTTTTGTAAACGCATACGCCAATTTGTGCGGCGTCAAGAAGGGACGGGGTTGCCGTTTTTACTTCGTTGCTTAATTTGTAGCCTGCTCCCGTATCGGCAGCAAAAAGGGGGTTAAATGTTTTCTGCAAAAGATTCACTCCTTTAAATTTTATAAAAAAACCTTTCTGCCGCGACAGAAAGGTTCTGATATCCGCCTGATGGTGTTTTTTATTTGGTTTTAATGCTGCATTCAGCTAGATGTTTTTTTATGCCTTCAAAAGTTTCCGGGCTGATTACATGTTCAATGCGGCAGGCATCATGTTCGGCAATGTCAGCAGGTACGCCGATATGTTCGGCAAAGAAACGGGTAAGCACTTTATGGCGTTCAAGCACTTCCTGTGCTTTGGCAAGGCCGGCATCGGTAAGCACAATATTGCCGCCTGCTTCCACCAGAATAAAGTTTTCGCGTTTTAAAATACTCATGGCACGGCTGACGCTGGCTTTAGTAAAATTCATCTGTTCTGCCACATCAATGGCACGCACTTTACCCTGTTTCTGCTGTAATTGCAGAATCGTTTCCAAATACATTTCGCCTGATTCCTGCAAAATCATAATCAAGACCTCCGTGCTGCAGTTAAAATATTCTATCTAATATTTTAACATTATAGGCCAAGCGGGGCAAGTAATAATATTCTGCCGCGGCTTTTAAGTTTGCTTTGGCATACGCGCGCGTTTTAAAACAGGCAGGCGGGTTAAAATACCGGCAATAAGCGGCGCGGCAAAGGCAGTAAAAATCATGCCCGGCACTGCGGCTGCGATAAGGGCATAAACGGCCTTATCGACAAAAAGCACCAGCACAAGGCGGCTTAAAGCGCTGGCAACAGGCCCGGCAATTATGTAAAAGGCTTTGCTGCTGCCCATAAATGCAAACATTACGGCAATTACAGCGCGGAAGGAAAGCGCAATCAGCACATTAAAAACATTTTGCGTGCCGAGAATAAGGCAGATGGCAGAAGCTGCGATACCTGCCGTAAGGTATTTTTTGATGCCGAAAATACCGCAGGCCGCAACTGCAACCGGAGCTGAAAGCTGAAATTCGCTGCCGGAAATTAATGAAGGAATTTTAAAGCTGCCGCTGACGGCTATGAAAGCGGCGAGCAAAGCGGTCTGGCACATATCACTGACGGAAAAACGCATGGTTAACCTTCTTTCTTACTTTGGTTAACTATAATATAAAACAGGTTAACGATTAAGTCAAGAGATTATGTTTGGTTTGTTTAGATGGTTTTGGGGTTTTGAATTTAGGTTTTTGTTTTTCTTTTTGTTACTTTCTTTGTTTTATTTT
>OHEN01000641.1_pt1 | contig 16312 bp, 15 predicted proteins | sample 1567291 | NCBI WGS metagenome assembly OHEN01 (sample SAMEA3879592, study PRJEB24766) | human gut metagenome | biome: human-associated habitat; feature: feces | place: USA | collected 1985/1987
GCGCCGAAGCAACAGACCTCGGCGCAAAGATGCTGAAATCTTCGCTCGGTCTTATCCGTCCGTTCTTCGATGACCCGGAGGTGGTGGAGATTATGCTTAATCCGGATTGCCATTTATGGGTGGAGCGCATCGGACAGCCCTGCAAGGATACTGGCATTTTAATCAGCAGTGAAGAAAGCACGCGTGTTATCAAACTTGTCGCAACCTACTGCCATACGGTAGTAACGGAAAATAACCCGATACTATCCGCTGAACTGCCGAATTTCGGCAGCCGTTTTGAAGCGTTACTGCCTCCTGTTACCACGGCACCGGTATTTTCCATCCGTCAGCCGGCCAAAAAACTCTTTGACCTTCAGGACTATATCGATAAAGGCATTATGACGCCTCATCAGGTGGAAATAATCAAACAGGCCGTAAAGGACAGGAAGAATATCCTCTTTGTAGGCGGCACCGGCACCGGTAAAACCACGGCAACCAACGCCGTGCTTGATGAAATTGCCAAAACCGGCGACCGTATTCTGATACTTGAAGATACGCGCGAACTGCAGTGCAGCGCGCCTAATGTAGTGTTCCTGCGCACGCAGGATAACATCGGCATGACCAGGCTTTTAAAATCCACCATGCGCCTGCGCCCAGACCGCATCGTGGTAGGCGAAGTCCGTGACGGAGCCGCGCTGGCGCTTTTAAAGGCCTGGAATACCGGGCATCCGGGCGGCATATCCACGATACACGCGGATAACGCCTATGCCGCCCTTTTAAGGCTGGAAAGCCTGATACAGGAAGCAATACCGTCACCGCAGCCGCAGCTGATTGCGGAAGCCGTGGATATAGTCATTTATATTGAACGCGTGCATTTTTCCCGCAAGGTGAAGGAAATGGCGTTTGTTACTGGCTATAAGGACGGCGTTTATCAGCTGGAATACATAAAGGGGTGAGAGATTTGGAAGAAAAAGTTCCCGATGGCTATTATATTCCCGCGCATAAAAGCCTGCAGGAGGAAATACTCTGGGCCGGGGTGCCGCGCGAATTTATGATTTTAAACTTTACGCTTTGCATATCCATTGCCGTTATGCTGCGCATTTACCCGTTTTTCATCGTCAGCCTGCTTCTGCATTTCGCGGCGAAAAAGATGACGAAAAATGACCCGCAGTTTTTCAAGGCCATGGTAAGGCATCTTAATGAAAAGCGTTATTTCGATGTGTAAGGAGCAAACGCATCTATGTACGATTTAAAGTATTTTCATAAAAAATACCGCAGTGTTGACGATGAACTGTGCGATCACCTGCCGTGGGCGCTATTTGTTGCCCCCGGTGTAATTCTCAACAAGGACGGTTCATTTCAGAAAACCTTTGAGTTCCGCGGGCATGACCTTACAAGTTCCACGAAATTTGAAACGGCAGTTGCAGCAAGCAAGGTCAATAATATTTTAAAACGCCTTGGTGACGGCTGGGCGTTCTTCAGTGAAGCGCGCCGCTCCCGCAGCACGGCTTATCCTGAGAAGGACTACCCCGATACCATTACGCAGATGATGGAATGGGAACGGAAAAAATATTTTGCGGGCGGCACGCATTTTGAAAGCCGCTATTATGCAACCATTGTTTACCTGCCGCCAACGGACAGCTTTAACAGGCTGGTCGGGCATTTCATTGAAACGGAGCGATCGGCAGGGCTGCGTGAACATGAGCGCATCCAGGAGCAGCTGCGTAATTTTCTTATTACCTACCGCAGGATTTTTGATCTTTTTAATGACGTTATGTATGAGTGCCGCGAACTGACCGATGACGAAACACTGACCTACCTGCATGACTGCATCAGCGTTAAAAGGCTTAAAGTAAAAACTCCGGACATACCGGTATTTCTGGACAAATTAGTTGCAGACAGCCCATTAGTCGGCGGCACAACCATGACGCTGGGGCAGGAGCGCGATAAGCGTTATCTTGGCGTGGTTTCTATTACGGCGCCACCGGACAGGTACTATCCGGGCATTTTGGACGAATTAAACCGCTTGCCGATAGAGTACCGCTGGTGTACAAGGTATGTGGCATTGGATAAGGTAAACGCCCTTGAAAAACTGGACGTTACACGCCGCAACTGGTTTAGCAGTCGCAAGGGCTTCTGGGCTTTCATCAAGGAAGCGATTTTCCGCGCTGAAAGCGCCATCGTGGAAATTGCGGCTGTAGAGCGTTATAACGATACGCAGGCAGCCATTACGGAAGTCAGGGACGACATCTGCTCACTTGGCTATTACTGCAATACCTTTGTGGTCATGGAAAAAGACGAGGACAGACGTGATGATGCGGTAAGGGAGATAGAGCGTGTTTTAAATTCACGGGGCTATGTTACAAAGTATGAAGATTATAACGCGTGCAGTGCCTGGCTTGGCACGCTGCCGGGGCTTGTCCGCGCCAATATCCGCTGGCCGTTCATTACAAGCCTTGAATTATCTTATATGTTCCCTTTATCTGCCGTATGGGCAGGTGATGCCTGGAATAAACATCTTGCTGCACCCGCACTGATGCAGACGGAAACCACGGGCAGCACGCCGTTCAGGTTCAACCTGCATTACAACGATTTCGGCAATGCCATGATAATAGGCCCGATTGGCAGCGGCAAGTCCGTAATCTTAAATACAATAGAAATGCACTGCCGCGGCTATAAAAATGCCAAAGTGTATATCTTTGATAAGGGTGGCAGCTGCCGCGCGCCGACGGCAGGCGTAGGGGGCGTATTCTATGACCTTGGTGAAGCAGAAGGCGGCATAGCTTTTCAGCCGCTGCGCTATATCAATAGTGAAGATGAGCGTGTGTGGGCCAGCGAGTGGCTGCAGATGATATATGAACAGGAAGGCGTTCAGCTGACGCCGGAAGATAAGGCGCTTATATGGCAGGCGCTGCAGTCGTTGGCAAAATCTGCGGTGGAGCAGCGCACGATGAGCGGCTTTTATATGCTCGTGCAGAGCGGCAAGCTCCGCGAAGCAATAAGCCCGTTTGTAGATTATGTAGCCGGCGTTGTGGACGCCGGGCCTTACGGCGCACTCTTTGGGGCAACGGAAGATAAAATATCCGATAACTCGTGGCAGGCCTTTGAAATGGGCATTTTGATGGAAAAGAAAGCAGCTATCATGCCGGTTTTGCAATATCTGTTCCATGTTATTGAAAAACGCTGCCACGGCGAGCCTACCTTTATCTTCCTTGATGAGTGCTGGACATTCCTCAGTAATCCGCTTTTTGCGGCAAAGATTAAAGAATGGTTCAAAACCATGCGCAAAAATAACGTGTCGATAATCTTTGCCACGCAGAGCCTGACGGACGTCACGGAAAGCAATATCGCATCAGCAATTCTTGAAAGCTGCTATACAAGAATTTTCCTGCCCAATCCCAATGCGCTGACGCCGGATGCCGAAGCTGTTTATGCCAAATTTGGCCTTAACGATACGGAACGCAGCATCATTGCCGCGGCAACGCCGAAACGGCAGTATTATTTTAAATCCGTACTCGGCTGCCGCATATTTGAACTGGCGTTAAGCCAGTTCATGCTTGCTTACGTTGGCGCAGCAGGCAAAGAGGACCAGGCGGAAATAAGGCGCATCCAGCGTGAGCATCCGTATGAAGATTTCAATCTTTACTGGCTGAAATATAAAGGCCTTGAAGATAAGCTTGCCGATTACGAAGCGTGTCAGAAATAAAAGCAGGCATGGAAATGAATGCTGTTTTTAATAAAAAATAAACGAAAGGATGCTTCAAAATGAGTTTATTGAAAAAATTAAGAAACCAGAAACTGCAGAAGGCTGTAGCGGTAAGCGTGCTGGCATTGGGTTTTGGCATCAGCAATGATGTTTCTGCTTATAAGAATCCTTACAGTGATAATGCTGTTTATACCGGCAACAGTACCGTAGTTGTCGGCAGTGAAGCAGAAGCCCTTGAAAAGGCTGGCGCCACAGCTGTTGGTTATCAGGCATCTGCAAGCAATAGTGGTACAGCCGTAGGTGCATATTCAAATGCTAGCCAGGACGGTACAGCTGTCGGTTACCGTGCAAATGCATCAGGAACTGATTCGATAGCAATCGGAGATACAGTAAACGCTACAGCGATTATGAGTATTGCGCTGGGCTTTGATTCAGATGCTACTGAGGTCGGTGCAATAGTATTGGGTGCGCGTTCATCAGCAACTGCTGAAGATGCGATTGCCATAGGCAAGGATACAGAGGCAAACTATAACAGTGCGATTGCTGTTGGAGCGGATTCATTTGCAAATGCTGCTGGTAGTGTAGTCATTGGAACAAATGCGGGGATATCATCCAGCGGTGTTTCTTCAGTAGCAGTAGGAGGTTTTTCCCGTGCATATGGTACACATTCACTGGTTCTGGTGCTGATTCATCTGCGGATTATTCTGTTGCTATTGGCAGTAATTCGGAGGCTTCAGAGGCCTATACTGTATCATTCGGCAGCGGTGAAACCAAACGGCGACTTGTAAATGTTGCTGCCGGTACTGCTCAGACAGATGCTGTTAATGTATCCCAGCTGATCTCCAAAGGCAGCTATAACGCCGAAACAAAGCAGCTTTCCCTGCAGTCCAACAGCGGCAGCAATGTACTCGTGGATTTGTCCGCGCTGCCTGAGGGCGGAGCAGCATATACCGCAGGTGACGGCATTCTTATTGCTGACTATGTTATCAGCGTTAAAAAAGACGGTGCGGTTACGGAAGGCAATACGGATGTTGTAACAGGGGGCACTGTTTATGATGCTGTTAAAAACAAAGCTGACATTACATATATTGATGCTGAACTTGCCAATAAAGCTGATACCGACCTCGGCAATATTACGGATGGCGGTAAAGGCGTTGTAGGGGATATTGCTAGAGACGCACTGGCTGATGACCTTAACGCCAAAGCTAACGTAAACGCGTCTAATGTAGCTGGTTTTACGGCAGAGTGGGGTGCGGCAATTGGTACCGGTATTGTTGCAGACGGCAACGGTCAGCTTGTAACAGGCGGCACGGTGTTTAATGCTGTCAAAGATAAAGCAGATATTACTTACGTTGATGCAGGCCTTTCAAATAAAGTTGACATTGACCTCGGCAATCTTACTGCCGGAGGGCAGTCTGTTATCCAGAACATTGCCAAAGGCAGCGTAAAGCTGGAAAACGGCACTAATACAACGGTCAGCAGCAGCGAAAATGAGGACGGTTCCTTAACTTATAAAGTCAATGTTGAAGGGAGCGGGCAGGCTGAAGCAGGCAATACCGGCCTTGTAAGCGGCGACACCCTCTACAATACTGTAAATAATATCAGCAATAATTTTACGGAAATTACCGATGACCTTAATGCGGAACTTGCTGCTAAAGCCAATGCCGATGCGTCAAACGTAGCTGGTTATACGGCAGAATGGGGCGCAGCCATCGGTACCGGCATTATTGAAGACGGCAACGGGCAGCTGGTAACCGGCGGTACGGTATTTAACGTCGTAAAAGATAAAGCAGATATTACTTACGTTGATAACGGGCTTTTAAGTAAAGCCGATGCAGATCTCGGTAATCTTACTGCCGGCGGGCAGTCCGTCATTCAGAACATTGCCAAAGGCAGCGTAAAACTGGAAAACGGCATTAACACCACGGTCAGCAGCACGGAAAACGAAGATGGTTCATTAACCTACAAAGTTAATGTTGAAGGCAGCGGCAAAGCCGAAGCAGGCAACACAGGCCTTGTTAGCGGCGATACACTGTATAACACCGTCAATGAAATTAATGAGAACATTACTAATGTTGCCGAAGGCATCAACGCTGATTTGGATAACAAAGCTGACGCAGATGCGTCCAATGTGGCTGACCATACGGCAGAATGGGGCGCAGCCATCGGTACAGGAAAAGTGGAAGCTGGCAACAGTGAACTTGTAAGCGGCGATACCGTTTACGAAGCCGTTAAAGACAAAGCCGATAAAGATTATGTGGATGAACAGCTTAACGGTAAAGCTGATGCAGACCTTGGCAATCTTACCGAAGACGGTAAAGATGTTATTAAAGATATTGCCCAGAATTCCGTCAAAGTTGAAGATGGTTTTAATACTACTGTGACCAGAACGGAAAACGAAGACGGCTCAGTAAGTTACGAGGTTAATGTTGAAGGCAGCGGGAAAGCCGAAGCAGGCAACACCGGGCTTATTAATGGTGACACTCTCTATAATACAGTCAATGAAATCAACGAAAACATTACTAATGTTACTGAAGGCATTAATGCAGAACTTGACGGTAAAGCTGACGCTGATGCGTCTAATGTGGCTGATCATACGGCAGAGTGGGGTGCTGCTATCGGTACAGGAAAAGTGGAAGCTGGCAACGGGGAACTTGTAACCGGTAATACCGTTTACGAAGCTGTTAAGGATAAAGCTGACGCCGATTTTGGCAATCTTACCGAAGACGGCAAAGACGTTATTGGTGATATTGCCAAAGATGCTTTGCAGGATGATTTGGACGGGAAAGCAAATACCGATGCTTCTAATATCGAAACGGATAAATGGGCAGACAAGCTCGGTACCGGCACGATTGCCGATGGAGATAAAAGCCTGGTAAACGGTGATACGGTGTATGACGCCATTAAAAATATGGGCGGCGGCCTTGTGATGAGTGATGGCAAGACAATTACGGTCGGTAAAAATGACGGTGCAGCCGTCATTGACGTTGCGAGACAGACTTCTGACGGCAGCACGGAAAACCGTGTCATTACCGGTGTTCAAACTGATAGTGAAGATATGTCATCTGCAGCGAATGTTGGTTATGTAAATCAGAGCGTAGGGCAGCTGGCAAATGACTTCAACCGCGGTTTATCTGAACTTGACAGCCAGATGAAAAAAGGCGTAGCCGGTGCAGCCGCCCTTGCGGCACTTAATCCGCTTGATTATGACCCGGAAAACAAACTCAATTTTGCTGCAGGCGTAGGCTCTTATAAAGGTGAAAATGCAACGGCGCTTGGCATGTTCTACCGTCCGAATGAGAATGTAATGTTCTCACTTGGTGGCGCATTCGGTAATGGTGAGAATATGTGGAACGCAGGCATAACTTTTAACCTTGATAAACCCAGCGCCTCTACATCTAAGGCGGCAATGGCGCGCGCCATTAAAACAATGGCTGCGGATAATGATGCCCTTGAAGCCAAAGCGGCCGAACAGGACGCTAAAATTGCTCAATTAACCGCGCAGGTTCAGGCGCTGCTCGAAGCGCAGGGCATTAATAAATAAAACGGTCAAAAAAATTCTGCTGATTAGAGCAAAATCAGCTTGTTTTTCGCCGGTTTTGGCAGTGTATTAAAAACCGGCGGCCGTTAAAAGGCAAGGACGGCATAGCCGCTTGTTTTATCCTTGCCTTTTAACGGCGTAAGCCAGGTTATAATGAACGCCCAAAAGCGGCAGAAAGGATTTCAAAATGTCTTTATTTGGTTTAGTTGAAAAAAAGAAAATAGCAGTGCTTGAAAAACAGGTTGCTGACCAGCAAAAGCTTATAGACCAGATGTTAAAACTAACAGAGCGCAGCATGGACGCTTATGCAAAAGCGCATAATGCGGCCAAAGAAGCACTGGCAATTGCTAAAAGCCTTTCAGAAAAATCTAACGATGATGAATAGGCAATAAAAAAACAGGCGCATTTGCGCCTGTTATAAAAGCATTTGTTTTTATTTGGTGAAATGATGAATGGTATCACCTGGTTTTGTTTCTGTTAATTTAGGCCTATTTTTATCGCTGCTATAAACTTTTTTACTTTCTGATTTTTCGGTAACAGTGGTTTCGGTTTTAGTAGCGGCAGCCGGTGCTTTAGCCGGTGCATTAGCGGAAGGTTCATCACTGCCGCAGCCAAAGGAGGCAAGGGCAGCTAAAAGGGTAGCAAGTACAAACAGTTTTTTCATAGCTAATCTTCTCTCTTTCTAGTAAAGTTTTCTTCTAAATAGTCAATTTGCGCGAAATCTTTGCTGATTTCTTCACAGCGTTCAATAAAGCCGGGGTCGTTAGCGGCTTTGTGCATAATATCTTCAAAGATTTCTTTTGTTATATTATAGCCTTCATAGTATTTCGGAAATGTTCTTATATCGTCAACTTCTTTTAAAGCTGTAAGAGTTTTATTGCTATATTGGTTATCCATATAACTCCTTTAAAATGCAATTTGCTTTAATTACCAATTATCTTCCATTAGCCAGGTTAATACATTAATTTTTTTAATACCTTTGTAGTTGGCTTCTGGGTCTTCATCAAGCGTTAAAAGTATTTTAGGATTATGGTCTTTAATCTTGTCAAGCGAAGCTAATTCACGCTTTAAGGTATTTTCATCACGTACAGTAGCGGCTACCTGGTAATAAATTTTGTCAGTGTCATTTGTTGCGATAAAATCTACTTCCAAATTGTCAATTTTGCCAACGTATACTTTATAGCCGCGGCGCAAAAGTTCCAGATAAACCACATTTTCCAAAATATGGCCTACATCGACAGCACTGCTGCCTAAAAGCATACTGCGCAGGGTAATATCAACAGCATAATATTTGGAGTTAGTTTTTAAAAGCTGCCGCCCACGGATATTATATCTTTTTGCTTCGTAAGTAATAAAACTTTCAGTTAATGCGCTAAGGTATTTTTCGATTGTGCGGGTATCAATTTTGCGTCCGTTGCTGGTTAAGGTATCAGCAATCTTTTTGGAAGACAGTTCATTGCCAATATTATCATAAACAAAACGTAATACGCTTTCCAGCAGCATCGTATCCGTTATATTTTTTCTTACCATTATGTCTTTTATAACGATAGTGTTATAAAGCCCGTCTAAATAAGTGTTTATATCACTAATTTCCTCTAAAGGCAAAGCACCAGGGAAGGAACTTCTCTCCAGATAAGTGCGGTACAGTTGCTGCAGATTGCTGGTGTTATATGCAGAGCAAAATTCTTTAAAAGATAGCGGCAGCATTTTAATTTCGATATATCTGCCGGATATATAGGTGGCAAGTTCGCTTGACAGCATATAGGCATTAGAGCCTGTAACATAAAGGTCAATATTGGGTCTTAAATTAAGGCTGTTAATTACAGCCGGCCATTCTTCAACATTTTGTATTTCATCTAAAAAAACGTATGTTTTTTCTGGATGCAAACGTTCTATAACGTATTCGTGCAAAGTTTCCGGATTTAATAATTTTCGGTAGGCAAAATCTTCAAAATTTATTTTCAATATCTGATTTTCCTGAATGCCATGCTCAAAAAGATATTTCTGGTAAATTTCCATAAGTGTTGACTTTCCGCATCGCCGGATACCGGTAATGATTTTTATTAAATCCTTATCTTTGAACGATATAAGTTTATCGAGATATTGCCTGCGTTCTATAAACTTTTTCATGGCTATCCTCCTTAATGACATTATAATCCAAAAAATTGCAAAAAACAACATGAAAACAACATGAAAACAACATTGCAATGCTGTTTTTAGAAAAAATATAACAAAATATTACATTGCAATGTGAATTCGAGGTGTAAAATGAAAAAATCTATTTTAATTATTGCTTTTGCTGCAGCTATGGCAGTAGTCCAATCTGGGTTTGCTCTTACTGTATATGACCCTACAAACCATACGGAAAACTTGGCAGCAAAACTTGAAGCCATTAAACAGACTGCGCATCAGGCGGAAATGGTGCAGAACGAGCTGAAACAGCTGGCAAAACTAAATCCTGCGTATCAGGATGAAACGCTGGCGCAGATACGTTCCAGTATTTCCAGTATCAATGACATTCGTAATTCCATTGATGCCATTGGTACGGATTTTAATTCGATGATGGAAGCCTTTGATGAAATAAGCCCGGATTATGAGGACTGGAACGGCGTGAGTGCCGAACAGTACGCACGGCAGATGGACAAGGTGCGTGACGCCTGGGATAAGGCTGTCAACCAGAGTATGCTTTCCGGTACGGTCGCAAGCCCTGATGAGCAGCAGCAGACGGCAGATGCAGTAACGCGGCTTGTGGAGGCTGCGCAGAACGCCAAAGGCACAACCGGGGCTGTGCAGGCTCTGGCGCAGCTTAACGCCATTCAGATAAACGAACTTCAAAAAATGCTTGCCATTACTGCCGATGCGCAGCGCACGCAGAATATGTACTTTAAACGCCAGATTGAAGCAGAAGAAGCCGGGCGCCGCAGGACGGAAATAATGATGGATAATTACGAAGCAAATTTAAAAGCTGATGTGACCATTAGCGGTGACGGCAGCGACATTCATCATTTCACGAGGTAAGCGCAGATGGACACAGGTATTTTGGACACAATGCTTGCTACCATAGCAGGGTTTACTACCGGTTCTTCGGGCACTATAACCGGCTATGCGACAAGCCTTTACGGCATCTTAATCCTGCTGGATTTTATTTTGGCAGTGCTTTTAAATCTTGGTGAAACAGACCATATCAAGCAGCTGGTAAGAAAGGTTTTATTCTATGGTTTCTGGATTTGGGTTATCCGTGAATGGGGAACGCTTTGCGATGTACTGCTTGACAGCCTGATGATTTCCGGTACAGCGATAGGCGGAGTAGATGCTTCTGTTTTAAAGACTCCTTCTAAACTTATTGATGTTGGTATAGGAATTGCTAAACCTTACATAGATTATGCTGCTGAAATGAGTTGGTTAGATATAACTATGTCACCTATAAACTGGTTAATGGCAGTCATAGGTTATGCAGGCGTAGTGCTAGCGTTTGGCATTTTGGCTTTACAGATTTTCATTACTTACGTTGAGTTTTATATCGCCAGTGCCCTGCTTTTAATCTTTATTCCGTGGGGCAGCTTTAAATACACCAGTTTCGTAGCGGAAAAAGCCATCGGTGCAGTAATAAGCTATGGTACAAAACTGATGATGTTGGGCGCAGTGTATGGATTATCAGCTGGGATTATAGATACTATGTCTATAACCTTTCAAGGTGAACCTGAACCAGGAAGTGTACTTGCATCAATGCTCGGACCTTTTGCTTTATGCCTGTTATGTTGGCAGGCACCGGGCATGGCAGCAGGCCTGATGACCGGCGCACCTACGCTTAGCGCAGGGACGGCAGCGGGTACGGCAGTTGCCGGGTTCGCTGGTGCCAGTGCCGGTGGCGCACTGGGCGCAGGCGTTGGCAGTATGGCAATGAGTGCCGGGAGCAGCGCGGCTAAAGCTGCAGCAGGTCTTGCAGGGGCTGTTACCGCAGGCGCAACGGCAGGTGGACCGGGAGCAGGCGGAGCAGCAGGTGCAGTTACTGGTGCGGCTGGTTTTGCGGCATCAGCATTTAAAAACGCAGCTTCCAATGCGGCGCAGGGTGTAACCAGCGCGTTTAACAGCGGTGCTGCTTCTGTAAATATGGGCGGCAGCAGTGGGTCAGCCGGTGCCAGTTCTGGCGTCAGCGCATCGGGCAGTCCGTCTGGTGATGCTTCGATGGGCGCGGCTTCAACAGGCGGCAGTGCTTCAGGAAGTGCTGGTTCAACTGCTACAGGCCAGACAACTGGTACATTCTCATCTGGCGCAGCACGAACAACAGCAGGTGCCGGGACAATGGGTGCAGGCAGTACGGGAAGTATAGCCGCAGGTTCAGGTGCGCAGATGGCATCCGGTTTTGCTAATACTTCTGCTGCAACAGGTGGCAGCAGCGCCAAAGCATCATCCGCATTTGCCGCAGGCAGTATGAATACAGGTTCTTCTACGGGCAGCGGAGCGTCACATTCCGGTGCATCAGCTGCCTTTCAGAGGGCAATAGATGAAACGAAACAGGCAGTGCCTCCTGAAGCAACGCCGCAGGGCGGTTTCAGTGTGCCGCTGCCTAAGGATGACGATTGACAGGGGGTTTTATACTTGGTAGCTACAAAAAAACGCAGTGCCGTTACAGCAGCACTTGCAGTGCTCCTGGCTTTGCCAATTACGGGCGAAGCGGCAGAGAGCACACCGAAGCCGGGGCCGTTTAAAGCAAGGGTAATTGAAATGCTTAAAGATAATCCGTTTTCTGAATACTGGGACGGTGCGGCAAGTGCGCCGGTGGACATCAGTGAAGTTGATATTACCTTTCAAGCAGAAAGTGCAGCCGAAAGCAGGAGCGTAGAAGCTGTGCAGCCAGCGGATGAGGATTTCCGGGAACCTGCTCCGGAAAGCATAACGGTTCCGGCAGAAATATGGCAGCCGGAAATAGTTATTGAAGAAGATGCATCTTTAGATTTATTTGATGATAATTCGGCTAATGAAAATGCCGCAGTTTATGAATACAGGCGCGGTGAAAGCTATGAGGTTTATGCCGCACCGGGTTTTATTTCGGATGTGCAGCTTAAACCGGGTGAGCAGATAACAGGCATTACGATAGGTGATGTAATTAGCTGGTCAGTGGAAACGCGTTTAGGTGCAGACAAGACCTGGCACGTTTATGTAAAACCGCTCCAGCTCGGTGTGGCAACAAATATGATTATTAATACCGACAGGCATTATTACAGCCTGCGTCTTATTGCGGACAGCGATTACAGCCCGGTGGTCAGCTGGACATATCCCGGTGAAGTAAGGGAAGAATACAATCCGCAGGGCATATCCATGGAAGTGGAAAGCGTGCAGGATATTAACTTCGACTATGATGTAACCGGCAAATACAACTGGACGCCGGAAACCGTGTTTGATGACGGAGTAAAAACCTATCTGCTGCTTCCTGAGGGAGCGGCAGCACGCCATACACCGGTTGTCTTTCAGAAAAGGGGAGGCCTCTTATTAAATCTTGATTACAGGCTGGTAAATAACACCATCATACTCGACAGGGTATGTGATGAAATTTATCTTGTCACATCGAACACTGACCGTGTGGTTATCAAAAACGAACACGCTGCAACGCCCTGGAATTATTAAAGCTAAGGAGCTGATTTGTATGAAAAAGGACGATTTTATAAGAAACATATGCGAAAAATGCGGCCTTACGCAGAAGGACGCTAACAAGTTTATTCAAGCTTTCACGGAAGCAGTCAGAGAAGCCGTAGCCGCCGGTAAAAAGGTGCAGCTTATCGGCTTTGGTGCATTTGAAAGCCGCAGGCGCGGTGAGCGCAAAGGGTATAATCCGGCAACCGGTACAGAAATAAAAATTTCGGCAGCGACCTTTCCTGTTTTTAGAGCAGGAAAGGCATTTAAAGATGCCGTTAATGCTGCGCATAAAGCTGCAAAGAATGCGGAAAAGAGGTAAGAGTAAATGACCATGCCTGAAGAATTTGCCCGTGATGAAGCCATGGCAATGGGCGCGTTCAGAGAAGAAGCCCTTTTGCTCGAAGATGTTTTAGAGGACCAGGAAATTCAGGAACGCATTGAGCGCGGGGAGGATATAACCGGTGGCTCAGACAACGAGTGATTACAGGAAACAGGTAACAGAACGCCTCATTGGTATGCTTGAAAGCGGTACTGCGCCGTGGCAGAAACCATGGGACGCAGGTGTTGCCGCGATGAACCGTCCGCATAATTTTAACGGCCGACCGTATCACGGCGTAAATGCCTTAATGCTCTGGTGTACGGCCATAGATAAAGGTTATGAAGATCCGCGCTGGCTTACCTTCAATCAGGTGCAAAAACTGGGCGGGTGCGTAAATAAGGGCGAAAAGGCGCAGCTTGTTGAATACTGGCAATGGGAAAAAGAAATTGAAAATCCTGATACCGGCGAGAAGGAAAAAGTGCCGCTGCCGCATCCAAAGGTGTTCCGCGCTATGGTTTTCAATGCCGACCAGTGCAGCGGATTGCCTCCGCTGGAGCGCCCTGTACAGCAATGGACGCCGCATGAAAGGGCTGACAGGATTGTCGAGGCAAACGGTGTGCAGGTAATGCACAGCAGCGGCGAGGGCGCATTTTATAGTCCCGGTGGCGATTATATCTGCCTGCCGCCGAAGGAAAGTTTTCCAACGGAAGATGCCTATTACTCAACGCTGCTGCATGAAGTTGGGCACAGTACCGGGCACCCGGCAAGGCTGAACCGCGAATTCAGCGGGCAGTTTGGTAGCGAAAATTACGCCAAAGAAGAACTGCGCGCAGAACTTGCATCAACCTTTTTATGCGGCGAACTCGGGATTGCTGCATCAGGCAGTGATGAGCAGCACGCTGCTTACGTTAAAAGCTGGGTAAGCGCATTAAGGAATGATTATAACGAGATATTCCGCGCGGCAGCAGACGCCGAAAAAATCTGCAATTACCTGTATGACCGTGAAAAGGAATACCTGAAGAACATGGAGCAAAATAAAGAGCTTTTAAGCGAGCGTCTGGAACAGGTGCAGCAGCCGGTCATGGATGATGACGGGCTGGTTGTTGTGCAAATGGCACAAACAGCCAAATTCCGCGGCAAGATAGCCATTTATTCAAATAATGCCGTTTATATGGGTGACAGCCGTAATTACTTTTACGGCACTTACGATAACGGCGATAATTCACTGGTATTTGTCAGCCGCAATTCGCTGGCATTCGACCTTGTTATCGGCCGTGATTATCCGGATAGCTTGCAGAAGCTCATGGAGAGGGGAAAAATTACAGCAGCTGATTTACAGGAAATGCACAGGTTAAATGCCAGGCTAATGGTAGCAACCGATGCACTGCAAACCGGGGAACTTAGTTTTAAAGGCGTTCCTTTTGATGAACATCAAAATATTATGCGGCGCATGGCGCCGGAAGAATTTGCTGAAAGCAAGGGGGTAAAAAATATGGATTATAAAGAAAAAATGGAGCAGATGCCTGCCAGTGATGCGCAGAAGGGTTTAATGGTCAGCCTTGATTGCAGATTTTTCGAAGATATTACCAAGGGTGAAGCTGACCGCGTTATTAAAGAGCAACTGGATAAAAGAGAAAAGCATCTTGCAAAAATGAATGAACCGGCAACAAAAAATCAGCTGCAAACGCTTAAAGATAATGACTGCACCTATGATAAAAAAATTACTGTCGGCGAAGCATCAAAAATGATTGGCCAGCTGCCCGCTACGGCAGAACAGAAGAAATACATGGATAAACTGAAAATCGAATATGCTGAGGATGTTACGAGAAATGGTGCGGTAAAACTGATTGAGAAAAAAATGCGCGAATTTGAGGAACGCGATAACCAGCCGGCAACGCAAAAGCAGCTTGCTGCGATGAAAGAGCGGGGGCTGGAACCTGCAGCTGATACAACTAAAGGTGAAGCAAGGGCAGCAATTTATTTAAGCCCGGCAACGGATAAACAGCTGAATTTCCTTAACATTAACAGAATTGATTATGATACGGAAAAAATCTGTTTTGGCCGTGCTGCCGCTATTATTTCCAAAATACAGGCTGAAAGAAGTAAGCCTGCCACTAGGGAGCAGCTGATGTATCTTGATGACCTCCGGCAGTCTTATGCAAAAGACATTACCAAAGGTGAAGCCTATAAGCTTATCCGCATTGCGCACGCTAAAATTGAAAAAGTTACTGATGAGCAGTTAAAACTCGCAGCAAAGCTGGAGATCAAAGTACCTGAAAACATAAAACGCAGTGAACTGGCGCAGCTTATTGATACCAAAATGAAAGAAAATGCCATAGCTAATTACGTTGCCAAAGAATCCGGCAAAGAAAATATCGAGGCTAAATACATGGAATTAGCCAAACAGCAATATGAGAAAACCAAAGATTTCAGTAAGACTGATGATAAGGCAATTGCCAAAGATTTGCTAAGCCAGGGATTTGATGCGAAGGCTGTAAAAAAAGTCATTATTCAAAAATCTCCTGTCAGCGCAGAATATGACTGCGCCAGCAGGTTAGTTGAAGCAGCAGCTAAAGAAGCAAAACCATTTCAAAAAGTAACGGAAGCTGAAATGGGAAGATGAATTTAAAAACCGTTTTAAAAGCATTGCTTGCTTTTAATATATTGTTTTTTCTATTTACTTTGCAAACTGCAGCAGCTGCCGAAATAACTTATCCTTTCGGCTGGCGTATAAATCCGGTTACGGGTGAAGACGAATTCCATACCGGTATTGATATCGCCTGCGAATACGGGACGCCAATCGGGGCCATGCTGCCGGGCAGGGTAGTATATGCAGCTGAATACGGCGGGTATGGCAACTGCGTTATTCTTGCACATGAAGGTGGGGATAACACGTTGTATGCCCATCTTTCCGAAATAACAGCTGTATATGATACCTGGGTAGAAGGTGGTGATGTAATTGGTTATGCCGGGTCTACCGGTTTTTCTACCGGACCGCATTTGCATCATGAATGGTGGCATAACGGAGAATATATGGACCCGTTATATCTGTGGAGGTAGTTTTGATGTTAAATTACATACAGTTTGGGTTAAATATGAAAGTAGCCCGTGTCCGGCAAAGGCTTACACAAAA
>OHEN01000642.1_pt1 | contig 16310 bp, 12 predicted proteins | sample 1567291 | NCBI WGS metagenome assembly OHEN01 (sample SAMEA3879592, study PRJEB24766) | human gut metagenome | biome: human-associated habitat; feature: feces | place: USA | collected 1985/1987
CCGTGCGGGGCGCGCCGGCTGCATGGTTCATGCCTGCGGATTTATTTTGCTGTGCGCCGCCGCGAACCGGCGCGCCGGCCGGTAGACGAGCAGTGCGATGAAGATGAGCACGGCCGTGGTCGCAAGGCTGATCGGGTACACGAGCATGATCGACCGGAACGTGTGGTGCAGCGGAAACACGGTGTTGATCCACACGATGCGCACGCCGCACACGCCGAAGAGCGTCAGGATCGCCGGAACGAGCGAGATGCCAAAGCCGCGCAGGTAGCCGGACAGGATCTCATACGTCAGGCTGAAGATATACGATCCGAAGAGAATGAGCAGGCGGCTGTAGCCGATCTCGATGACCTGCGGGTCGTTGTTGAAAATGGCCAGCAGATACTTGCCCGTCAGCAGCACGATCACGATGGCGATGGCCGAGGCGATGATGTCCTCGCCGAGGGACAGAAGCATGGTTTTTTTGCAGCGGTCGATCTTGCCGGCGCCGTAGTTCTGGCCGACAAAGGTCGTGCAGGCCTGACTGAAGGAGTTGAGTACGTCGTAGGCGATGATCTCGATGTTGAACGCGGCGCTCGAGGCGGCCATGACGACGGTGCCGAGGCTGTTGATGGCCGACTGGATGATGATGTTCGACACCGAGAAGATCGCGCTCTGAATACCGGCCGGCAGACCGATGCGCATGATCTTGCGGAAGATGGCGGGGTCGATGCGCAGCTGCTTCAGCTCCACGCGCACCAGATCGCCGTGCAGCAGGCGGCGCAGCAGCAGCACGGAACTGACCGCGTTGGAGAGCACCGTTGCGATGGCGACGCCGTTGACGTTCATCTTGAGCACGATGACGAAAAACAGGTTGAGGATCACGTTCAGGACGCCGGAGACCGTCAGCGCGATGAGCGGCACCTTCGTGTCGCCGACGCTGCGGAAGATGGCCGCCTCGAAGTTGTAGAGCAGAATGACCGGCATGCCCAGCAGGTAGATGCGCAGGTACGCGAGCGCGAGCGGGTACACATCGTCCGGCACGTTGAGCAGGCCCATGAGTCCGGCCGCGATGAACTGGCCGAAGACCGCTACGATCACGCCGCCGATGAGCGCCGTGACGATGGAGGTGTGCACGGCACGGTGCACGGTCTCGCGGTCGCCGCGGCCGATGGCGTTGGCGATGACGACGTTCGCACCGAGCGCGATGCCAATGAACAGATTCAGCAGCAGGCCGATGACCGGGCTGTTCGCGCCGACGGCGGCCACGGCGGCCGTGCGCATATCGCCCGTGAAGTTGCCGACGACGGCGATGTCGGCCGCGTTGAACAGCTGCCCGAGGATGCCGGTCGCGGCGACGGGCAGGGCATAGCGCGGGAGTTTATTCCAGATTGGGCCGTTGAGCATGTCCAGATGCTGCGGCTTGGTCGCTGTCTGCATAGATCTTCTCACCTTTTCTTACAAATGGGTAAAGTTCCAAGGCCCTATGATATGCCAAAGGCGGCGTGGATGCAAGAGCAAAAATATACAATTTCTTAGCGGCCGCTTCCGCTGCGATGCAGCAGAAAAACGCCCGGGAAAACGCAGCTGCGTTTGTCCGGGCGCTGTTTTTTCCCGAAGGAGGACTGCGGACGGCTGCCGTCGCTTATTCCGCGCTCTTGAGCGCTTCGTCCATGGGGATCTTCCGGATGCGGCGGAAATCGAAGATCGTCACGATGGCGTAGCCGAGGAGCACGAACACGAACATCTTGACATATCCGGCCGGCTCCATGTGGAAGGCGAACCAGCCGCTGTAGGAGAACATGATCTCCCGCCAGGCCAGCTTCATGGCGGCGGCGCCGAGCCAGACGCTGACGGCGTCGATGAGCACGAGCACGATCGTCGTCGACAGCAGGTACAGCCGCGCGATCTCCCGGTTTTCATAGCCGAGGATCTTCACCATGGAGATGGCGTTTTCGTTCTTTTCAATGATGAGCTTGGTCAGCAGGTAGATCAGTACGGCCGACAGCAGCACGCACAGGTACTGGAAATAGGTCATGTAGGAGCCCATCGAGTGGTCGAGCTGATCGGCCATCTTCGTGATGTCGCGCTCGGTGATGACGGTCGCAACGTTGTCCTCGTCGATGTCCGTGATCTCCGTGTCGGACAGAAAGCCCGAGAAAGCGTCCGCGTCGAGGTCGAAGATGTCGCGGTAATGATCCATCGGCAGGAACACGGCGATGCTCTGGCAGCGGTCATAGATGCCGGCGACCGTGAAGGTGTACTGCTTGCTCTCGTACTTTTCGTCCAGCGTGAACGTGTCGCCGACGGCCAGACGGTATTTGTCGGCATAGGGCGCGGAGATGTAGACCTTATTGCCTTCCAGCCCGGAGAGGTTATCGATCTGCACGTAGCGGCTGCCGTCCGCGATGCCGTAGACGCTGACTTCCTCGTCGAGCACGTCGCTCTTGCGCACGAGAGAGGTCATGCAGAAGGCTTCCGCGTCCGGGTTTTGCGTCGTAACGGCGTCGCCATTTTCGTCCTCGCAGGATTTGAGCACGTACTGGTAGTTTGTGAACATCATGTCGGCCGTCCGGCTCTGGTAATACTTGAGCGTGCTGGGCATACCGATGGCCATGGCCAGCATGACCATGATGAAGAACACGCCGGCGAACAAAATGAGGTAGTTTGCGATGTTCTGGTAGATGATGCGCAGCCGGAAGCGGGCGAAGAAGCTCCAGTTTGGCAGGCGGAGCGCCTTTTTGCGCCGGGCCTTTTTCAGGTCGTGGCGCAGAAACTGCAGCGGCGTGTGGCGCATCATGCGCGTGATGATGAGAAAGTTCACCACGAACATCAGCACGACCGGGATCAGCGTCGTGCGCAGGAAAGCGTCCGGATTCCAGACGGTCTTGTACGTCGGCAGGCTGTAGCTGTTGTAGTACATGGACACGACGACGTTTTTGAACACCGTGTAGCCCAGCACGTTGCCGACGCAGGCGGCGGCCAGCGTCACGATGACGGGCATGGCCAGATAGTGCCGCACCAGCTCGCCGCGCGTATAGCCGGAGGCGCGCAGCGTGCCGATGGCGGAGGCTTCCTTCGTGATGGTGTTGTTGATCGTGACGGCGAAGATGAAGGCGATGATCACGATGAGGATGTCGAGCAGCACGCCGCCCATCGCCTCGTCCGAGCCCATGTCGTCGGGCGCGAAGTTGATGGCGGGCGTCAGCAGCGCGCGCAGAAAGTCGTCCGACAGCGCCTTCTCGGCCGTCTCGTCCGCGGGCACGTCGGCATACTGCCAGGCGTAGACATAGTGCACCGGCTTCTGCAGGCGGGCAAAGCCGCCGGGCGCGACCATGGCGACGTCAAACTTCAGCGCGTCGAACATGAGATCCGTCGCCTTTTCGTGCAGAGTGGCGTAGTTGACGTAGGCGATCAGGCCGGAGATGCGGTAGGTCTTGCCGCCGACGGTGATCGTGTCGCCGGTGCGCAGACCGACGTTGTCGGCGTGCATGCGGTCGATGGCGATCTCATCGTCGCGCACCGGGAACGCGCCGTCGATGAGGCAGGCGAGGTTCACATCGTTCGTCTGGGTATAGACGCGGATGGTCCCGTCCGACGTGCCGTCGTTGTCGTGATCCTCGTCCTCGTTGCGGTAGAAGTTTTCATACAGCGTCACCGGCACGGCCTGAAAATCCGGGTCGTTGAGGTCGTATTTTTCCTCCGCGTCGGCATACTTTTCGTCGATCTCGTCGGCGATCTTTGCCCACGCCTCGTTATAAGCCTCATTGTAGGCGGAAGTATACGCGCTCTGGTAGGCGGAGGAATAGGCGCTCTGGTATGTCCCGTCTGCCTTCGCCTGCGCGACGGCGGTGTCGAGCATGGCGGCGGCCGTGTCGGCGTCAAGCCCGCCGGCGAGCAGCGTCTGCTTCACCTGGTTTTGAAACTCCGCGTCAAACTTCGTGCGGAATTCGCTGTCGAACTGGCTGCGGAATTCCCCAGGGAATTTTTCGCCGAGCTCCCGGCGCGCCTTGTCGGTGTAAAACTGCCGGACGTCCGCCTTGCCGCCGGTCTCGATCGCGGCGAGCAGCGTATCGTCCGCGGCGCGGCTGAGCTCGAAGTGGCCGTACTCGAGCTTGTAGGTCGTCACACCGTCGACGGATGCGCGCATCATGCTCTCGTTGGCAACGTACATGCCGGACACGAAGCAGATCGTCAGCACCAGAAACAGGAACACGACCAGATACTTGCGCCAGTCTCCGGCGAGCTCGCGCGGGATGCGCCGGGTCAGGGGATTGGTCCTCTTTTTCATCCTGTCACGCCCCTTACCATTCGAGCTCGGCGGCCGGAATCCTGTGGCTGTTGCTCTCGTTGCTGCGCACGGTGCCGTCGCGCAGCTTGATGACGTGGTCGGCCATGTTGCGGATGGCCTCGTTGTGCGTGACCATGATGACGGTGTTGCCGTACTTTTTGTTGACGTTTTCGATCAGCTGCAGGATCTCCTTGGACGTGGCATAGTCCAGCGCGCCGGTTGGCTCGTCGCAGAGGAGGATGTCCGGATTCTTCACGATGGCGCGGCCGATGGACACGCGCTGCTGCTGGCCACCGGAGAGCTGGTTGGGCAGCTTGTGCCGGTGCTCGTAGAGCCCGAGCGTGTGCAGCAGCTCGTCAATATCCAGCGGCGCGTCCGAGAGATAGGCGCCGACCTCGATGTTCTCCTTGACGTTCAGGTTGGCGATCAGGTTATAGAGCTGAAAGACGTAGCCCAGGTGCTTGCGGCGGTACTGCGTGAGCGCTTTCTCGCCCATGTCCTCGAGCTTGTCGCCGCCGATGGAGATGAAGCCCGCGTCGGCGCTGTCGATCCCGCCGATGATGTTCAGCAGGGTGGACTTGCCCGAGCCGGAAGGGCCGAGCAGGACGCAGATCTCGCCGCGCGCGACCGAAAACGTCATCCCACGCAGGACCTCCTGCCGGGTCTCACCGCTGCCGTAGCCCTTTTTCAGGTCCACGATCTCCAGAAATTTGTTTTCTTCTGCCATGACATCCTCTTTCTATGCAAGCGCGCCGGGATGCGGAGGGAAGCGGCGTGTTGTCATGTGGTATTTCGTTAGATACATCTAACCAATGTTTATAGTTAAAGTAAACTAACCGGTGAAAGAGTATAGCATATCCGCCCGCGGATGGCAAGCCCCAAAATGGCAGAAAAATGGGCAGGCACCGTGCCCGGTGTCTGCCCATGACGGAGGGGTCAGTTGATCTTGAGCGTCTCCCAGAGACTGTTGACATAGGTCAGCGTGTCCTGGTCGAGGTTGCGGTAGGCGCTGCGGTTGTATGCATCGCGGAACGAGCCGATGTCGGGGTAGAGGATGGCCATCGTGTCCTCGCCCATGTCGTCGATATACTCCGGGTCGTCATACACGAGCCGGTTCGGCGAGGCGTAGTAGATATACTCGGCGTTGGCCACGGCGGCCTCGCGGCTGAGCATGAAGTTGATGAAGCACTCGGCCAGCTCCTGATCCCGGCAGCTTGTCGGGATGCACATGGCGTCAATGAAGTAGTTCGTGTTTTCGGGGTAGTAAAACTGCAGATCCACGCTGTCGGCCTGTGCGTCGCACATCGTGAAGTAGTCGCCTGCGTAGTAGGCGGCCACGGCGGCCTCGCCGGACTCCATCATGTTGTAGATCTCATCCATGACGTAGCTCTTGACGAGCGGGCGCTGGTCGACGAGTGCCTGCAGTGCCTGCTGCCAGTCGGCGTGGTCGGTCGTGTTGACGTCGATGCCGGCGCGGTACATGGCCGTGCCGAGCGCGTCGCGCGCGTTGTTGAACTGCAGGATGTTGCTGGCGTATTTCGGGTTCCACATCAGATCCCAGCTGCCGGTGTCGGCCTCGTCCACGACATTGGCGTTGTAGATCACGCCCACGATGCCGTAGGTGTACGGAACGGTGTAGGTGTCGTCGGGGTCATAGTACAGGCCGCGGAAGTCCTCGGAGATATACTGATAGTTCGGGATGTTGTCGTAGTTGAGCGGCAGGAGCATGTCCTCGGCTTCCATGCGCGCGATCATGTAGTCCGACGGGATGACCACGTCGGCGCCGCTCTTGAGCTTGGCATACATGTCCTCGTTGCTGGCGTAGGTGTCATAGTTGACCTTGACGGGCACGCCGTAGGTCGCCTTGTACCAGTCCTCGAACGCGGCGATGGTGTCGAGCGAATCGTCCGAGCCGTCGGAGATATATTCGCCCCAGTTGTAGACGTTGAGCACGCGCGTCTCCTGCCGGCTGCTGTAGATGCTGATGCCGGCGATGAGCAGCGCGGCGGCGGTAAGGATGCCCACGGCGGCGCGCACGGGGCGGCGGCCGCTGCCGCTGCGCTTGGCGCGGGTGGGCTTGCCCGCGCGCTTGGCACGGCGGGCGTCGCGGATGCGCTGCGTGTCGTCCTCGTCGACGAGGTTCGTCAGCAGCAGCAGCGCGAGAATGACGAAGAAGATGATCGTCGCCAGGGCGTACATTTTCGGCGTGACGGTCTTTTTCGTCATGTTGTAGATGCGGATCGGAAGCGTCTGGAAGCCGCTGCCCTGCGTGAAGTAGCTGATGACGAAGTCATCGAGCGAGAGCGTGAAGGCCATGATCATGCCGGTGATGATGCCGGGCAGGATCTCCGGCACTTCCACGCGGAAAAACGCACGCACCGGCGTGCAGCCGAGATCCATCGCGGCCTCGGGCAGCGAGCGGTCCATCTGCTGCAGCTTCGGCAGCACCTGCATGATGACATACGGCAGGCAGAACGTGATGTGCGCCGCGAGCATCGACCAGAAGCCGAGACTCGTGGACGTGCCGAGCAGCCGGCCGAAGAACACGAACATGAGCATCAGCGAAATGCCGGTGATGATGTCCGGATTCATCATGGGGATGTCGGTCGCCGTGTCGAGCGCGGCGCGCAGATATTTGTTGCGCATCCGGTTCATGCCCACGGCGGCAGCCGTGCCCATCGCGGTCGAGACGACCGAGGCAATCACGGCGAGGATGAGCGTGTTTTTGAGCGCGTTGAGCGTTTCCCCGTCGCGGAACAGCTCCTGATACCATTTTAATGAGAAGCCGGAGAACACCGACAGGCTCTTGGCCTCGTTGAACGAGAATACCAGCAGGATCACGATCGGCGCGAACAGGAACACGAAGATGAGGGCGGTATAGATCTTAGCAGCTCGTTTCATGTCACACACCTCCGTAGACGCGCTTGTTCGTGCCGCGCTTCATCAGGGCCATGGCGGCCAGCAGGATCAGCATGAGGATGAAGGCGATGGCGGCGGCAAAGTGCAGGTTATTGGCCACGTACTGCCCCTCGATCGCGTCGCCGATGAGGAAGAACTTGCCGTTGCCGAGTTTCTGCGAGATATAAAAGGTGCTGATCGACGGGATGAGCACCATCGTGATGCCGGACATGACGCCCGGCAGGCTCAGCGGGAAGATGACCCGCCGCAGCACGCCGAGACTGTTGCAGCCGAGGTCGCGCGCGGCCTCGATCAGGCGCGTGTCCATCTTGGCCATGACCGAGTAGATTGGCAGGATCATATACGGGAAGTAGTCGTACACCATGCCGACGACGACGGCGCCCTCGGTGCCGATGATGTGCGCCTGGCCGAGGTGCAGCGCGGAAAAGAGCATGTTGAGCAGGCCAGAGTCCTGCAGGATGGTCATCCACGCATAGGTGCGGATGAGGAAGTTCATCCACATCGGGATCATGATGAGCGTGATGATCGTCTTCTGCGTGCGCGGGGCGGCGCGGGCGATGATATACGCGATGGGGTAGCCCATGAGCAGGCAGATGGCCGTGGAGATGACGGCCAGCTTCACCGAGCGCCAGAAGATGAGCAGGTACGTGTGCACCTCGCGCGCAGCGCCGCTGTCGTCGGTGATCGTGCTCACGGCGGTGAAAAACTTCGTCAGGTTTTCGGTCGTGAACCGGAAGCTCTCGTCCGTGAACGCATAGTAGGCCACGAACACGAGCGGCACGGCCACGAAGATGACCGCCCACACGGAATACGGTGCGAGCGCCAGACGATGCGCCAGCGAGGCGCGGCGGTTTTCGGAATGGATGCGATTGTTCATTCGTCCGGCTCGCTTTCCGCGTCCGAGAGCTCGTCCAGCTCGTTGCTGAACGAGGAGTAGTCGCCGTACATGCCCGAATACTCGGACTTTTTCATGATGTGGATGGCGTCCGGCTCGATATACAGGCCGACCTCCGCGCCCTCGTCAACGTAGTCCGTCGTCTGGATCATCCACTTGAAGCCGTTGATGTCGATGATGATCTCATAGTGCACGCCCATGAACGTGACGGACGTGACCGTGCCGCGCAGCATGCCCTTTTCGATGGGCACGATGTCCACATCCTCGGGGCGGATGACGACGTCCACGTTCTCGTTTTTGGCAAAGCCCTTGTCCACGCATGTGAACGTATGGCCCGAGAACGTCACGCGGAAGTCCTGACGCATAATGCCGTCGACAATGTTGCTCTCGCCGATAAAATCGGCCACGAAAGCATTCTGCGGTTCATTATAAATATCAAGCGGCGTGCCGATCTGCTGGATCTTGCCCTCGGACATGACGACGATCGTGTCGGACATGCTCAGCGCTTCTTCCTGATCGTGCGTGACGAACACGAACGTGATGCCGGTGGCCTTCTGGATGTTCTTGAGCTCCTGCTGCATGTCCTTGCGCAGCTTCAGGTCGAGCGCGGCGAGCGGCTCGTCGAGCAGCAGCACGCGCGGCCGGCTCACGAGCGCGCGCGCAATGGCGACGCGCTGCTGCTGTCCGCCGGACAGGCGCGTGACGTTGCGGCGCTCGAAGCCCGTGAGCTTGACGAGCGCGAGCATCTCGTTGACCTTCTGCTCGATCTCGTTGCGCGGCAGCTTCTGCTCGCGCAGCGGAAACGCCACGTTTTCGAACACGTTCAGGTGGGGGAAGAGTGCGTAGCGCTGGAAAACGGTGTTGATGTTGCGCTTGTGTGGCGGAATGTCGTTGATGCGCTCACCGAGAAAGAGGATGTCGCCCTGATCCGGCGTTTCAAAGCCGCCGATCATGCGCAGGGTCGTGGTCTTGCCGCAGCCGGACGGGCCGAGCAGCGTCAGAAATTCGTTGTCGTAAATGTCGAGGTTGATGCTGTCGAGAACGGTCTCGCCGTCAAACTGTTTGCTGACGTTGCGGAGTTCAATGACTTTTTTCATGGCTGTGTTTCCCCCTTGTGCACAAAAAACGCCGCTGCAGATCAGCAGCGGCGCTTGTGAACAAACATATGCCATTGGGCGCGCAGCGGCCGTCCGCGGCCCGTGCGCACCGTTCCCAACAGGATGTTGTGTCTTGAGAGTCTATATAGCAAAGATTACTTTTACTACTCTTATTGACCATTTCACAAGTTTGGATGCTGAAAGCAGCCTGGTTTTAAGTGACCAACTTATAAAACTCGAGCTTTTAACTCAATCAATAAGGCAACAGAAGTTGCCACCGCACGCGGTGCGGTTTGCGGCATTCGACCCGGCTGTCCGTATGGCCTTGGCCGGCGCGCGGGGCGCGGCGGCGGTCGCATCTTGCTTCGGAAAGACTCTAGGCATCATTCCAATTGAGACGACTCATTGTAGCAAGATTTGCACGTCCTGTCAATCACTTTTCGACAAGAATCGCACTTGCCGTCCGTACCTGCACTGAGGGCGGCAGAGCGACTTTGCAAGATGGTTTACATAATTATATTTTGCTGCAGGAAAAGATCGTCAAGCAAAAAACGCAGCCACATTTTCGCTGAAAAATCAGTGTCCGCACAGGTGAAACGTTTGTCTGTTCCTTACGGAAAATGATTTACATAATTCCAAGTTCTTCGACATTTTTGTGCGTACGTTATGAAAAGTTGACAAAAACGGATGTGGATATTTGTCATTAATTTCACTTGAAAGATTCCGGGTGGCGCGCTATCATAACATTAGCGGTATGTTTACACTTTGTTCTTAGTTTGTTCATGAAATTGGTGAAATCATACCATGAAAATTTTGCATCAAACAGGGAGGACGGCGTATGACCCGCGAGGAAGCGCTCGACAAACTGTGCCACAGTTATTCGGGATATTTTGATGTTGTGCGCCACGAGGAACCGAAGGGTTATCTCGTCGCAGAGGCCGGGCTGCACATCCACTCCGAGAAGTATGTGCTGGTCAAGGCCGCCAAGCTCTGGGAAGCGGACAACAACGAATATGTCTACATTTTCTCGGCCCCCGTGCTCACGAAGGAGATCTTCGAGCAGTGCCGCGAGCAGGCGCGTGCCGACGGCATGCAGCGGATCGAGCCGGGCCCGAATCATATGTGCTCTTATATCACGGCGATCTTCTTGTGTGACACCTGTGAGCCGGATGCGCTGCGCGCCCTGCGCCGCACGCGTATTTATAAGAGCTTCAAGCTTGCGTTCCACGGCTGGATGGATTACCACACCGGCGTCGTGGAGCTCAGCACCGGCAAAACGGCTGCCAATGGCAGCGGACGCAGTACAGCACAGTTGTTGAAGACAACACTGTTTAAGAATATGAAAGAAGGGAGTTAATTCAATGAATGCTGCTGTAATTCTGATTGTTGGCATTGTCATTCTCGCCCTGGGCTACGTTTTCTACGGCGGATGGCTGTCCAAACAGTGGGGCATCGACCCGTCCCGCTCGACGCCGGCTCACGAGCTGGAAGACGGCATGGACTACTGCCCTGCAAAGGCCCCTGTTTTGATGGGTCACCACTTCTCCTCCATCGCGGGCGCCGGCCCGATCAACGGCCCGATCCAGGCCGCTGTTTTCGGCTGGGTTCCGGTGCTGCTGTGGGTTCTCATCGGCGGCATCTTCTTCGGTGGTGTGCATGACTACGGCGCGCTGTTTGCCTCTGTCCGCAATGACGGCCAGTCCATCGGCACCGTTGTCGAGACCAGCATCAGCAAGAAGGCCAAGCGCCTGTTCCTCATCTTCTCTTACCTGACCCTGATCCTGGTCGTGGCCGCGTTCGCGTCCATCGTTGCCAACACGTTCAAGGCCACCTATGTGGATGGTGTTGTGGATATGGCGGCTTCCGCGGCCAACGCCACGACGGCGATCATCTCGCTGCTGTTCATCGTCCTGGCCATCTTCTTCGGTTTCTTCGTGTACCGCAGAAATGCGCCGATCGGCGTGTCCACGATCATCGGTGTTGTGGCCATTGCCTTGGTGATGTGGCTTGGCATCAAGTGGCATCCGATCTACCTGAGCTACCAGACCTGGATGATCATCTGCGGCATCTACATTCTGGTCGCTTCCGTCACGCCTGTTTGGATCCTGCTCCAGCCGCGTGACTACCTCAGCTCGTTCCTGCTGTACGCGATGATGATCCTCGCGATCGTCGGTGTCATTGGCTGCCACCCGACGCTGGATATGCCTGCGTTCACCGGCTTCAAAGACACCATCGCCCCGACGGGCAGCTCCCTTGGCTATATGTTCCCGGCTCTGTTCGTCACCATTGCCTGCGGTGCCATCTCCGGCTTCCACTCCCTCGTTGGTTCCGGCACGACGGCCAAGCAGCTCAACAATGAGAAGGACGCACAGCCCATCGCCTACGGCGGCATGCTCATTGAGTGTGTGCTCGCGCTCGTCTCCCTGTGCGCTGTTGCGTACATCTGGCAGGATTACAAAGCCGGCACGACCGTCACCCCGACCGTCGTGTTTGCGACTGGCCTGTCTCAGATGCTCGGCAAGATCTTCGGCTCTGGTGCCGTGTCCGTCACCTACACGCTGATGGTCCTGGCCGTGTCCGTGTTCTGCCTGACCTCTCTGGACACCGCGACCCGTCTGGCTCGCTACATGTTCCAGGAATTCTGGCTCAAGCCCGGTGAGAAGGCCGGCGATCCGACCGTGACCGGCGCTCGCAAGGTCCTCTGCAATCCGTACGTCTCCACCGCAATCACCGTCGTGCTTGGCATTGCCCTCGGCATGACCGGTTACGCAAAGATCTGGCCCCTGTTCGGCGCTGCCAACCAGCTCCTGGCCGGCCTCGGCCTGCTGGCCGTCGCCGCATGGCTCGGCAAGATGGGCAGAAACAACAAGATGTTCTACTTCCCGATGATCTTCATGATCCTCGTGACGCTGACGTCTCTGGTCTTCACCATCAAGTCCCAGATCACTGCGATCATCGCCGGCAGCACTGGTGTTGCCTGGTGCTACATCCGCGCGATCCTGGCCATCCTGCTGGTCATCCTTGCCATCGACCTCGTCGTCGAGGGCAGCAAGGCGCTCGCAGCGCAGGCCAAGGCCAAGAAGGCCGCCTGATCCGGCTTCCATCGGCCAAAACAGAACAACCCAAACGAAGAGCCCTCTGCCTCGGCAGGGGGCTCTTTTTGCTGTCTATCGTCAAGATGCGGCAGGGAAACGGATAAAGCGTCGCGGGGGAGCTCGAGGGGGCAAGACCCGCCTCGAATGAGATCGGGCCTTTTTTATGACCGGTGAAATCGGTCAAAAAAAAGACCCCGACTTCCGTCGGGGCCAAGACATCCGCTCCGGCGGGGAGGAATCTCTCTGTCTGCCGTGAGCATACCACGCTGCGCCGCGCCGTGCAAGGCACAAATGTTTCCACCCGGCACATTTGCGGTTGCAAACGGCGTGAAAACATGGCATACTGTAAACAACTTTGCGCAGGGAGGTGCAGACCGTGAAACGCAGTGAGGAACGGGAACAGAACATCCGGCGTGTGATCCACACGGCGCAGACGCTGTTCATCGCGGACGGCATCGCCGCGACGCCCATCAGCCGCATCGCCGAGGCGGCCGGCCTGACGCCGACGTCGCTGTACCGCTATTTCCGCAACAAGGACGCGCTCGTGTTTGCCGCCTGGCGCGACGCATTGGCTACGTTTTTTACTGATTTTATGGAGCAGTACAAGCGAGAGTCCGCAGCGTGTACGACGGGGTATGAAAAGTTCGTCGTCTGCATGCACATTTACTTCCGCATTTATGATGACCAGCCGGAGTGGTACGACTACACGCGCGAGATGTTTTCGGCCTATTCCGAGAAGAACACCGGCAGCGACGTCAACAATGTGTTCTGGAAGTACTACGACAAGGAGATCCCCGTCCCGGCGCTCAAGGCCCTGCGCGAAGGCGTGGCCGACGGCTCGATCCGCCCGGATGTGAATATTTACGCGGTGTATCAGTGCCTGCTCAACGCTTATACCGGCACGACGATCTATGAGAACGTGTCCTTCGGCGTTTCTCCGGTCGATGTCGTCCAGTTTACCGGCGAGCTGCTCGTGAGCTATATCAAGAATGAACCAGACGCCTCCGTACTGGCAGGAAAACGTGAAAAGGCGTTAGATATGTAACAAATGATACGGTACGGACGTGTCAATTTGATAAGATGTGAGAAGAAGCAGCAAGTTTCTTTTTTTGCGCATATATGTTAGTGGCGCTAACATATCATTCCAAAACGGCGGAGGTGTGCAGCACGGATAAAAACAAACGTTCCTATGACTTTACGGTGTGCCTGCCGTTCTGGGATTCGCTGACGGGCTCTCAGCAGCAGATGCTGCGCCTGAATACGATCGTCCGCTCGTACCGCGCGGGGGACGACGTGATCTTTTCCATGCCGGAAAAAAACGGCTTGTTTCTCGTGCTCTCCGGCGGACTGCGTGTGTTTATTGCGACGGACACCGGCCGCGAGATCACGCTCATGTCGATCGTCAGCGGCGGCTGCTGCGTGCTCAATACGCTCGACAGCGCGGTGCCGGGCGACACGGTCCCCATCCTGCAGGCGAGCAGCGACGCCGTGTTTGCCTACATCAACATTGTGGCCCTGCGCCCGCTGTGCGCGGAATCGCCGGTCGTGCAGCAGTTTTTGCAGTGCACGCAGGCGCGCAATGTCCAGACGGTGCTCAATAACATAGAGTATTATTTTTTCCATCCTCTGCGCAGCTGCATCGCCCGCGTCGTGCTCGAAAAGGCCGATGCCCACCCCGAGGACGGCTTTGCGCGCATCACCCACGAGGAGATCTCCCACCACCTTGGCACCACGCGCGAGGTCATCAGCAGGGAGCTGGAGGGGATGCGTCAGATGGGCCTTCTGCGCACCGGCCGTGGCAAGATCTATGTGCTCGACCGCCCTGCGCTGGAGGGCATGGCCAACTTGTAGGGCACACTTGACGACCATATATGTCTAAACTGGAAGCTGTCAAAAAGCAAATTTCGCTTTTTGGCAGCTTTCTTTTGTACCATTTGACGCATTTTGGTTGGACATTCGGCGAAAAACGGTCAAAATGCACAATCGCAAATCGTCAGTTTAGTGACATTCAACGAAACCAAATGGTTATGTTTAATTATCGCCATTTGCGTAACAAATGGTGCAGTAAAGACGGCGAAATACGCTATATTGATAATTGTCAAACGAAGCTGCTTCTTTTTTTTGGAGGCAAGTGTTAGTGACCATAACAGAAGAAACTCGTGCAGCGGACTGCACAAAAAATACGGAAAACACATCATGAATGGGAGGTACACAGAATGTATTACAGCAGCGGTAACTACGAGGCGTTTGCAACGCCGAAAAAACCCGAAGGCATCGACAACAAGTCGGCATATGTCGTCGGCACCGGCCTGGCCGGTCTGGCGGCGGCCTGCTTCCTGATCCGCGATGCACAGATGCCCGGCGAGCACATCACGCTCTTTGAGCACCTGCCGGTGGCCGGCGGCTCCTGCGACGGCATCTACGACGCGACCAAGGGCTTCATCATGCGCGGCGGCCGTGAGATGGATAACCACTTCGAGTGCATGTGGGATCTGTTCAAGTCCATCCCGTCGATCGTGAACCCGGGCGAGACGGTCTTCTCCGAGTACTACTACCTCAACAAGGAAGACCCGAACTTCTCCCTGTGCCGTGTCACCGAGAAGCAGGGCCAGGACGCCCACACCGACCGTAAGTACGGCCTGACGCCCGGCGCCGCCACCCAGCTGCTGAAGCTGTTCATGGCGACCAACAAGTCCCTCGAGGACAAGAAGATCGATGACGTGTTCGACGATGAGTTCTACGCCACGAACTTCTGGACCTACTGGCAGACCATGTTCGCGTTCGAGAAGTGGCACAGCGCCCTCGAGATGAAGCTCTACCTGCAGCGCTACATCCACCACATCGACGGCCTGCCGGATCTGAGCGCGCTGCGTTTCACCCGCTACAACCAGTATGAGTCCATGATCCTCCCGATGTGCAAATACATTACCGACCACGGCGGAAAGGTCCTCTTCGACACCACGGTCACGAACATCGTCTGCGACTGCACCGAGGATAAGAAGGTCGCCAAGAAGATCGAGTACACCCAGGGCGGCGTGGAAAAGGTCATCGAGCTGACTGAGAACGATCTCGTCATCTGCACGAATGGCTGCCAGGGCGATGCGTCCGCTTACGGCGATCAGACGCACGCTCCGGTCATCAAGGTCAAGAACGGCGAAGGCCCGTCCATCGAGATGTGGAAGAAGCTCGCCGCGCAGGATCCGGCGTTCGGCCATCCCGAGAAGTTCTTCAAGGACATCAAGGAGACCAGCTGGGAGTCCTGGACCGTCGACACGGCCAACAAGCAGATCCTCGACGCCATCCAGAAGATCTGCAAGCGTGACCCGCTGTCCGGCAAGGTCGTTACCGGCGGCATCGTCACCTGCCGCGATTCGAGCTGGCTCGTCAGCTGGACCATCAACCGTCAGGGCCAGTTCCAGGAGCAGCCGAAGGATCACTGCCTGATCTGGGTCTACGGCCTCAACTGCTGGGACGACAAGGGCGACTTCATCAAGAAGAACATGTGCGACTGCACCGGCATCGAGCTGGCGGCAGAGTGGCTGTACCACATCGGCATCCCCGAGGATCAGATCATGGATCTGGCCACGAACGAATGCAACACCACGCCGTGCATGATGCCTTACGTCACCACGTTCTTTGAGCCCAGAGCCGAAGGCGACCGCCCGAAGGTCGTGCCCGATGGTTCCGTCAACCTCGCGTTCGTCGGCCAGTTCGCCGATACCCCGCGCGACACCGTGTTCACCACCGAGTACTCCATCCGTACCGCGATGGAAGCGGTCTACACGCTCTGCAATGTCGACCGCGGCGTGCCGGAAGTCTGGGGCAGCGTGTATGATATCCGCGACCTGCTCTACGCCACCAGCAAGCTGCTCGACGGCAAGAAGCCGCTGGAGTTCCTGCTCCCGTCGGTTCTGCCGCTGCTCGACCTCGTCAAGGAGCCGCTGGTCAACAACGTCGTGGTGGATCTGCTCAAGAAGTATAACATCGTCTGACGTACCATCCCGTTAGATGTCGCATCCCCCCTTTGCCCCGGCAGC
>OHEN01000650.1_pt1 | contig 16163 bp, 11 predicted proteins | sample 1567291 | NCBI WGS metagenome assembly OHEN01 (sample SAMEA3879592, study PRJEB24766) | human gut metagenome | biome: human-associated habitat; feature: feces | place: USA | collected 1985/1987
ATTTGAAATAAGTGGACAGGGTTGCCCAGTTATCATGCCAGGATTTATAGATTTTCGGGTACTTGGAATCCCATTTATCTTTAAACAATTCTAACTCATTTAAAGCTGTTTCTTCTGTTGGAGCTGCATATACAAGCTTCAGATCAGCCATTAGTTTTTTGATGTCTTTGTATGAAACAAACTTCGTTGAATTACGGATCTGATGAATAATACACTGCTGGATTTCTGTTTTTGGATAAACAGCTTCAATTGCCTGTGGAAATCCATTTAGTCCATCCACACATGCTATCAGGATATCTTCAACTCCGCGGTTCTTTAGTCCATTCATGATGGAGAGCCAGAACTTGGCGCTTTCGTTTTCTCCAACATACATACCAAGAACGTCCTTTTTTCCGTTCATATCGATGCCAAGAGCAATATAGACTGCACGTTTTACAATACGTCCTTCACTTCGGACATGATAGTGGATAGCATCCATAAATACGACAGCGTACACTTCTTCCAACGGACGTTCCTGCCATTCTTTTACAATTGGAAGGATTTTATCCGTAATCCGGCTGATGGTACTGTCAGAAATATCAATATCATACAGTTCCCGCATGTGAGATTCGATATCTCCGGTAGTCATTCCCTTTGCATACATGGAAAGGATTTTTTCTTCCATGTCCTGAGTCACAGTATTCTGATATTTTTTGATTAGCTGAGGCTCATACTCACCGTTACGATCTCTTGGAATAGCTACATCCATATCTCCATAGCTTGTGTGCATAGTTTTGCTGGAATGACCGTTTCTGCTGTTGTCTGTTTCTTTGTTACGATAATCATACTTGGAATATCCTAATTCTTCATCCAGTTCCTCATCCAAAGCACCTTCCAGAAGAACAGACATCATGTCACGCATGATACTGTTTACATCGGTGCCATCTTTGATGCTGATATCATTATTCTTCAGATAATCACGCATCATTTCTCTCATTGCTGCTTTTTGTGGACTGTCTTTTCTTCTTGCCATAAAAATAACCTCCAAACTGAGTAATTTTATCTTACATCAGTTTGGAGGTTTACACAAACTTTGGGATGTTCCCGAAGAAACTGGCTTATCCCTCAGCAATCAGTTCAACATTACATACAAAATGAACTTGATCATATTTCTTCTGATGAATCATAAAGCATATCGTGATTATTCCCACCCGTATGTAATCCCAACCTATGTCATTCATTTTATCTTTTTCTGATTTATGCCATATCGGCTTACGCACGATATGGCTGTCAGATGCCGCTTTTTTACAAAATGGTTAAGATATCATTATTATCGTAAAATAAGGTCATGGAAATACCATAAAACCATGACCTTATTTTCATACAATTTTTTTAATAAAAATCCTTAAATTGGTAAAGCCTGCCTATCAATACATCCATAGTCCCTTTTTCTTCTTTTAGTTCTTTCAGCGTAAACAACCTCGGCAATTCAATCATTCCATCCGCAGAAATCCACATTTCATGCATATCTAAAATTCTTGTGTACAACCTAATGCGTTCTTCTACACTTGCATCCTTATTATAAGCATAGGCAAGGTATTCTATATCCATATTGGGATAGAAAAAATTCAACGGTCTGCCAAATCTCTGTTGATATTCTTTATTTCTATCTATAATATCCTGTATCAACCGCCGAATATCCTTTTCATCTAATAGTGGGATCAATTCCACAAGTAAATCTTGCACGCCATCCCATTCCCAATTCGCATAGTCTTTCGGTCTTTGCATAATAAGAGAAAAAATCTCTTCTGTATAGGTCTGCTCTCCCTTTTGGACTGACTGCTTTAACAATGGCAGAATAATTTTCCACTCGTTACTACCAATGCTTCTTTTTTGAAAAACTTTTACAACATAATTTTGCAACGATTCCTCAAAAATAATAGTATCATCCATTTCAAACCACCTGTTTGGTATCTTATACGTATCACGTAATTTACATGTTTTTTCAAAACAATCTGGTTCGATTTTTTTCATTTCTTCTGCAATTACTATTTCGTTCTTTTTTGCGTTAGCTAATATAGCCGTTTTCAAATCCTCTCTATAAACTGCATTTATATTATTATAGTATGAATATTCTGAACTTCCTTCTAATACCGGAAATACCTTGCACACACATTTCCAAAGGCTAAGAAGACTGTTTTTGCCCTCATTACTATTTTCCAAGTATGCAATTACTGCGTCAAAAACTGTTTGACGCCATTGTGCATCTCCACTATTAGGTATATAGCTAAATCGAATTATATCATTTATTCCACATCTGCCTGCAGATGAAGCAACAGCAGCATCCACATATACATCTGCCCTGTTATCTCCTGTTTCACTAATCACACCCGATATATTAAATAGCCGCATGCCCAAAGATTTCCATATTTGAGGGTTATCAAAAGAAATATTTTCATACCACCTCAACAAATTATAACCGCCATATTCTTTACCACCAGAATATCCTAAAATTCTTTTTGCTTTTAACAAATTTTCGGCCGCCTGAACTTTTTCAGTCCACCTCATTCTTTTTCCTATTTTTATGAATATTGCAGCACATTCTTTAATGTCTTCCTGTGGCATCTTCCATACCATTCCTTTAGGAGTCATCCATAAATCAAATATCCGTTCTAATACATTGGCTTCCTTTTCGTTTCTTAAAACATATTCCCATAAATTTTCTATGAGCCAGCAAGACTTTTCCATACGCTTCTCAATAATAGGCAATGCTAATTTTTTATATTTCTCATCCAATTTATCTAAGGTAAATAGCATTACGACTATCAGATGTTGCTGAAACTCCCTTATTTTTAATTGCACTCCTACATCCATGCGAGACTCTCCACGAAGAACATCATATACATATTTGCAGAAATCATCATCCGAAATTCTTATTTCTCCGCCGCAAGCTACTCTATTTAAATCACTTACGAAAAGGATTTGGTTTACTAAAAGTCTCCATAAAAACTTATTCCCTTGATTCTCTTCCCATTGAGCAATTCCTTCCGCAGCAAAATCTATACACTTGCGAGTATCACAATAAGAGTACGCCCATACTTTATATAAGAATTCAAGATATTTATTATCCTGATTAGTAATGTTTGTTAAATTCGGACACTCCGTGACAGCACATCCCAATACAAAAGTATATATATACAACACTATACTTTGCAAATTATCTGCTATCCCTTTTGTGTAATGCTTTGCAAAATATTCAATAATTTCCTTTTTCCCGGTAAGGAGCAGCTTATCCATAAACTTGTCATTATCATCCGGATAATAACATTTGATCAGCTGATACATTTTATCAATTCCGGCTATGTCTATACTATCTTCACAAGCTTCAAAAACTCCTTTCGCAAAGAATGCCTCGGCATCTTCCTCTCCCTTTTTTAAACTCTCGTCTTCAAATAGTCTTTCTCCAAATATAAAACATAATTTCCCAGACATCCGTAAAACATTCTTCAATGTATCATTAAAATTATAATGGTGCTGCTTTTCCTCCTCCGATGCATACTTATTTCCAATTTGCCCAGGAGTTCGATTCCCAATCCATCTCTTAAATGTGCTTTTTGCCCTATCCTCATATCCTGCCTCTGCTAATTGCTTTATTTGTACCAAAGCTCGGAGCAATTCTCCTGCCAATATATTTTTTTTGCTAAGTGCCTGTTTTTCACAGGGAAGCAATTCTTCAACATTACCTAAATACTCCTCATCCGGGAAAATAGAATTCTGATATTGCGTTATTGTGCTTATTGCACATGATACATCAACCAAACATTCCAGTTCTCCATTCTCTGCCAATACTTCAAGTACCGTATATGTTTGATCCACTAATTCGTTTAAAGGACGATTTTCGATTACTGCTTCATAGGCATATCTTGCATTAAAATATCGCGGTATTTCTTTTCTGCGGTTAGCCATAGTCAAACTTCTGAACAGAGAATCATGCTTTAGTGCAACATTAGTATTTTCTTTTAATATATACTCGCAAACTTTATCAGCCACTATACGCTTGCTCTCACCGGATTTTTCAAATATCTTCCTTAAAAATAACCGAACATCATTTACGTATGCCAAATAAGCCCCTTTATCATTTTGAACAATGAGTGGTTCTATGCCCTGCATCCAGCATACAAGCTGAATATCCGTTATCTCAATAAAATCTTGAAGCAGTATCTGTAGCAATTCTAAAGTAATCCCTCGATTTAGTAATGTCATAGCTCCAGATAATACTATCTCGACATGCTTATACTGAATACCCCACTTGTCCATTGCTTTTTGCCAAATATAATCATAGTAAGCATCTACTCCATTCGCCAGCTTTCTTTCTGTGATGTATTTTTCATAATTATAGATAGAATCATGCCCCTTAGCATCATAAACCGCATACATAACCGACAAAGCATTTCCTTTTGTTACTGAAAGAATATATTCTGCAATTTCCTCAACCGTGGCATCTCCAAAATATATATTACCATTTGTTAATAACTGCTTAATATCATCACAGTCCAATGCCGGAACAGTCTTTGTTATTACATCATCTCCGTCTATCCATACAGGATACTCCGGGTTATTTGAATATGGCTGCCCTGCAAGCAAAAACACGACTCCTTCTGGCAAACGACTCGGAGATGGTAAAGTTTTTAAAAATGTATTCTTCTTTCCTGCACGTGCCGCATGATCTATCCCATCTACCGCAATAACAGTTGTTTTTCCTGTTTTTTTATACAAACAGTTTGCCAAGCGTAGGACTTCTATAATTTTTTTATCAATCGAATTAATAGCTTCAACTGCTACGGGAACATTATATTTTTCCATGCACCCTTCAAATTTATCTTTTATTTGAATCAAAGTATTTTTCCAAAAATCCTCTGGCGAATATATCCCCTCATCCGCCGGCATCACATCATACTCCACCTGTAACGGCTTAAATGAATGAAATCTTGTAGTAATAATACTATTATCTTCATTTGCCATGTAGTTAATAATATTAGTCTTGCCAGATCCTGGCTCACCAGATATGAAAAATACCCCTTTATTTACGTCTAAAATTGTATCCTTCAAATTTTTTATCCATCGTACCCGTGACTGAAAAAAAGGCTCTTCTGTTGCAAAATTATGTTCTCCAATAAGTTCATCTTTTTTTAGTCCCAATACTGATAAAACCTGCTCTTTTGTAATTTCTTCTTTAGGACGGGTAGAAACCGTCCACTCCGTAAGCCCTCTTAGTAACCGATTATGATATTTATCACATTGGCGTTCATCAACATTTAAAAAGAACAATAATTTTTCATTAACAATTTTCTTTAAATTGTCTACATCATTTTTTTCTTTAGAATAAATCTGAAATTCTTTTAAAAAAATCAGCTTCTCTTCATCAGATAATGACGGCATTTGTCGCAAAATATTGTCAAAAGCAACTTTATACATTTTTCCTGTTTCACGCTCTGAGACCTTACAATGGTTTAACATTGTGGAAAACTGAACATCCGAAATAGATTCAGCAACATTCAATTCTTCTTTCAATGCTTTCCAAAAATCTTTTAATGGTGGTCTTTTATAACCTTTTCCTTTTGCGGGTGTATAATTTTTATTACCGATTTTTCTATTTGTATATATAATCGGAATACATTGCCTATATGTATCTTTGACTCTTTTCCAATCATCGCTATATTCTTTAATATACGCCTGCTTTGTTTTCCCATTTTCTGTATGTTTACAAAACAAAAAGGTATATGTTAATGCAGCATCTTTTCTGGTATGTTTTACCTGGATACATTCTAACTTTTTATTATCATATCTTACTACAACATCATCCAGCCCCTGCTGCTGAGATGCCTGCAATGTCACTCCTACAACACCAGAATCGGGATTTAGCAAATCAAGTACCTTTTCCAATCCAACATACCATTCATACCAATATGCATCCGCTATACCAGCAAGTAAATTTTCTCCCATTTTTTCACCACCATTTCTGATTATTTACAATATTATAATCTATCCAAATATTATAACCTCTTGTTACAAATCATCTGGCTTCCAATTAAGAAAAGTTCATATTGACATTCTTTTGAAATGTTTCTTTAGCATCCGTCATTTTGTCTGTATCATATCTACATTATTCATGCAATCTAACACTATTGTATTCTATAAAAATCATTCAAGCAATCCTTTTTATTATGATAAAACTTTATCATACAAATGATATGAGGGTCCAAAGGTATAAGCGTAAATAATTGTTTTAATTGTTTTTGAATTATAAACAATTAAGTGATAAATACCAATGGAATCGCTTGAATTTCATTGCACAATTTTAAAACAATTGACACAATTAATATTAAAATGACCTTTTGACCATCGAATCATACAAATATATTTGTAAAAGATAGAAAAGACAATACTCATCTTTTCTATCTTTTTATTATTCTATTACACAGCACTATTTTTATAGTTTATTTCGCAGTTCCCTCTTATACTTGTAGTATGTCCCCCTAGCAATCCCTATCAGCTTCATACATTCCGAATCATCCAGTGAACCCTCAAAATCCTTACTGTATTTAATAATCTGCTCTTTTGAAATAATAGATTTCTTTGTTGTCAGCTTCGTTCCAATGGGCTGTCCAATCTGCTTGCCATTAAGGCGAGCAGTTTCGATTCCCTCTTTTGTCCTTTGGTGCAAGTCGGCAACTTCTTTTTCAGATTGTTCAAATGCCAATCGTATCTGTTTCTCTGCAAGTTTAAGTATGTATTGGTTCAGAGCCGCAATAATGGTTTTCATCAATTCATCCGTAGCCTGATCTCCACTATCCATTGTAATGCTAATCTGGTTATCAATCGCCTGTTTATATGTTGCTGTGTTGATATGCGGCTCTTTAAGAAATACCAGATTGATATTTCGGTTGAACAGTTCCTGATAAAGAGCAAACCCCTCCTCTGCAGTTCGGCTCATTCTGGATACGCTATCAAAAATAATCTGATCCCCAGATTTTACAGTACGTAGGATTTTGTCAAATTCCTTTCTCCCCTGAAACTTCGTTCCGGTATAAACTTCCTTTACAATATGAGCCCTCGGGTATTCTTTTAGTATATTCCGCACCTGCCTGTCGATACTCTGCTTCGGTGTAGATATTCTGCAATAACCATAATCCATATTTTATATCCATTTCTATAAAAAATAGTGCCAAAAGTAACGACCGACAGATAAAGCACTGATTTTATTCCAATCAGCCTACCTGTCAGCCGCACTTTTGACACAAAAAACAATAACGTCACTTTTAATACTGTATTATTAGCCAATTCCTCTAAACCACCAAATTCTATAATACAAAACCGGCAATTCTCCAGAGCTAGCTGCCTGTTTATCTCAGCCAACTATCGAAACAGTCTTTGTTCTTTAATGATGTAATCATTTATTTCGTATCCAATTGATTGATTACATCATTTAACACATGCACTAAATTCTTAATCAGTTGATTATTTATTTGCTTTCCCATGTTTTCGTACAATTCTAAATCATCTGTTTCTTCACTATGTCCTATTTCGTTTCTGATATATGTAAATATATCCTCATTAAATTCTTTATTTTTTCGACGTGTGGGTTTAAATGATACATAAGGATATTTATCTATGTTATTTTTAAAATATTCCGTTACATAGGATTGAGCTGGATACGTATGTCCTTCTGATAATAAATCTAGTAAGAACTGATACAAACTCATATATTGCATTATAAGGTTCGGATTATGCAATATTCTGAAAATCCGCTCATACTTTAGGTAATGTCTATCAATCGATGTAGGTGTATCAATCACTGATTTGTATATATAGTCTGCATTATAATTTCTTATAATTCTAAGACTATCCCTAAGTTCTACATGATCATAACAAGATATTTGGTTTTCATCATGGACAGATTCTAAAATACGGACTGGCTGGAACACTTCTGTTTCTGTATTCGCTATTAAATTGAAACATACATGGTTGAGAAATCGTTCTATTTCTTTATTATGTTCAAAATAATGTATATTTTCTTTTAATGTCACAATCATTGATGTGATATCATCTGATATATATATAGATTGAATCAACGAGTGATTTATATCATAACTTTTATTATCTTTCAGTATTAGATTTTTGAAGCCTCTTAAGGCATACTGGATATAATTCTGTTTGGGTTGAGGAATGCTTTTTTGACTCTCTATTCCATCTCGAATTATCTCAGATGTAGATTTCCCTGTATCTTTTGAAAGCTGATCCAACGAATTTTTTGTTTCTTCATCTACTCTAACTCTTACAACATGCTCTTTAATGTCTCTCATACTACTATTTCCTCCCTAATCTTATTCGTTTGCTCGCCGTGTCATGTTCTACGGCAATGAACCACATTTAGTATATTCATATTATACATCAAAGCACAATTGTAAATACTTTTTTATCAAAACTATGAAAAATATGTATCTATGTTACTCTTACCCTCAATGCAGACAATAGCATCATCTGGTATATGCTCCTGTAGATATTCATAAAGCTGTCTGACTGTCACATTTCGTCCATGTTTCCAGTATTTTGAATCATACAACCTAATTTTCTCCTTAAAATCTCCCAGAGACAAGTTGAACCCTCAGCTCTGGGAGACATTTTTTCTGTTATATCGTCTTTTCAGACACTCCGTATTGCTCCTGATCACGCACGAGGACTTCCAATAGTTCAATTATATTTTCCCAACGCTCATATCTCAAATACTCAATATCCATGTATAACTGATATAAAGTGGCAATCACATTGTCCCCACATTTTATGCAGGCATTGATGTGTTCCTGTGAAATATCCTCGGTATATTCAAAATATTCCCAGATGCAACAACAAAAGCGGATTTCATTACAACGATCAAATATTTCCTGCCGGGTGGTGGACAGTGTCTTATATTTAAACAATTCAAACTCATTTCCTATAGACCGGATCACCTTGATTGCTTTTTCTGAAAATTCTCCTCTTTTCAAGCAAACCACCTCCTTCATTTGATGGTTCTATGATACCAGCAAAGAACAAGCAACGGAACAACACTGATGGCAGTTTGTGTTGAGTTCAAGAATTGTGCAAACTTGAATTGAGATTTCATATATTCCAAGGGATTTAATAATTGTTATATTTTATTATCAAATATCTCTCAAGCCCTTGAAAACACTAAGTTTATCGCAGGTGAGCTTTCCCTTATTGTTTCCCTTGTATTATATTGTCCCATGAGTATTTACGAACTCTGATAAGAGCAAAAACAAGGGAAAGATAATCCTATAAAACAATATAACATAAAATGAAAACGACATGGTGAACTGATTGAAATGCTTCTGATTTTTGTAACAAATAATTGATTCAACGATAAGAAGAGATAAGTTACGATGAGAACAATATTTGCAGAATACAATCCACAACGCAACAGCATTGATGTGTATACCAGTGCTGGCTATATGCTCCGTATTGACTGTCAGGAAGCTGAGAAGGATTTATAACCCACACCCAGATCAGTCTGTTCATTAAACGCACTTGCCATTGATGAACCACTTGAATATGCAAAATTATATCTTGATGGAACGATGCAAATATGGGTGGATGCAGAGGACACTCTTTATTTATAATGTTAAATAATCCCCAAAAATTCTAAAATTTTTCGAGGATTATTTTTGACTTATATTTATTATTCAATTTAACTGATAATGATTCTCATATGAGATTTATCTTTAGAAATCATATCATCAATCACGCCAGTCTGCATCTGATTCCCATTTACATTCCGTAATCTGCATATTTGAAAATGTTGCCTTATATGAGCCTTCTGTCGGGCTGCATGCATATATTCCATAAGTAATTTTTTCTGCACCTTCCCACATATGGAAAATACGCATTTGTCTGAAATTTATGCCATCCTCACTGCATTCAATACAGTAGTCACTGTCCCTTCGTGAAAAACGATACCACATACTTTTAATATCAGAGGATATGTCTGTTGTTGCCCAGTCAGAATATCCATGATTGGTTACAACGCTTCCCAATCGCTGTATTTTTTTATTCTCATATTCTATAGATGCCTTAAACCAATTATCACTATTTAAATACATAGCCACACCACACTGGTCAAAACGACAGGTACTCTCGAATTCTGTTTTAACAATAAAAGAAAAGTACTTGTCCGTTGTTTCAACTTGAAATACTGGAGCATTATCATTTTGAAAACCATAATAAGTGCGTGCCCATAAGTCGGTACCCCTTTCTGTAAGAATTACAACTTTATCCTCACTAATTTGTACCTGCTTTGGTTGACGTATCCATTTAGGATTGTTTTTCAAAAATTCCATCTTTTTTCTCACTTTCTTTTTTATTTTAATAAGCAGCTATATTTAGTGCCTACTTTTCACTGTATTATAATTAGTAATTTTCTTTTGTCTTCTGCAAAGAATGACTCCTATAAGTAGCAACACTGGAAAAATAATTCCTGCCAAAATTCCCATCTTTAGGTTATCCCCAAAAGCTCCTGATACCATTCCAACCAATGTAGGACCTCCTGAACAACCTATATCTCCACCTAATGCCAGCAATGCAAACATGGCTGTTCCCCCTTGGGGCAAAGCTGCTGATGCCTTGCTGAAAGTTCCAGGCCACATGATTCCCACTGAAAGCCCACAGACAGCGCAGGCAATCAGATTTAATAGCGGAATCGAGAATAATGAAATCCCTAAATAGGATAAAATACATAAAAAACTACTATAAATCATAAAGTGTTCCAAATTGATACGGTCACCATACTTACCATAAAACAATCTTGATATTCCCATTAGAACCGCAAATGCCATCGGCCCTGCTAAGTCGCCGGCTGCCTTTGAAATTCCAAGACCTTTTTCTGCAAAAGCAGAGGCCCATTGACTTACTGCTTGCTCACTTGCTCCTGCACATATCATCATAATCAACAAAATCCAAAAAATTTTCATCCGTAACAATTCCTTTAATCCAAGTCCGGTATCTCCATCCTCAAGCAATGGTGCAATGGGAACCTTTGAAAAAACAAAAGCATTTCCAATTGGAATAACCGCCCAAATAATGGCTAATATTTTCCAGTTATCTATACCGACTACATAAAAGAACACGGTTGATATGAGTACAACTCCGGCGTGTCCCCAGCAATAAAAAGAATGCAACAGGCTCATTGCTTTTTCCTTATTGTCGGATGGGCAAGCCTCAACAACTGGACTGACTAGGACTTCCAAAAGTCCACCACCTACCGCATAGATCATTACAGCAATCAAAATTCCAATAAAGGAAACTGGTAAAATCTCTGGTAAAACTGTAAGAAGGAATAATCCTGCCGCTGCTAGAACATGAGCTATAATCATTGATATCCGATATCCTATTTTATCAACAAATCTGACAGAAAGAAGATCAACCAGTAGTTGTATCCCAAAATTAAAAGTCACTAACAATGTAATTTTGGAAATTGGAATATGATAGCATTTCTGAAAAAACAAAAAAAGCAGTGGGGTAAAATTATTAACGATAGCTTGTACAATATAACCTACAAAACAGGCTGTAATTGTCTTATTATATTGGCTTTTCATTTTGTCCTCCTCTAATAAATGTGATTATATCGTAAACTTTATATCTAGTCATTGTATAAAATCATATATTTATGGTACAATATAACAAATTTTATTATTTATGAGGAAATATAGCATGGAGACTTTTAAGATAACTACAGATGAAACACTACGAGAAACCATCCAGCATGGCAACAATCGTTATCCATTTGCATACTATCCTGATAATATTTGGAAATTTGACTTCCATCGCATTGACTGGCATTGGCATCATGAATTAGAATTTCTTTATACTGCTGAAGGTACTGCGTTCTGCCTTATAGGTACAAGTAAAATAGAACTACATAAAGGTTGCGGCATATTTATCAATAGCGGTGTCCTGCATCGTTTTGAAGCACAAAGCAGTACATTTGCACCTAATATTGTTTTTTCGCCAACCCTATTAGCACCCGAAAACAGCCTCATTTACGAAAAATATATTCTTCCTGTGATAAGCTCGTCTGTTCCATATCAAGTTTTCAGTCCATCCAACACATTTGGAAAACAGGTGCTACAACTTTTGTCGCAAATTTGTACTATTCAGGAAACTAAACCGGATAATGAATTATGTACTATACAACTTTTATTTCAGCTTTGGAACATATTGCAAAAAAATATGGACTGGACTTCTGATTCTAACAGTATTCATCGATTAAATCACAAACAAGCAAGATTACAAGCTATGATGCAGTATATTCATGATCACTACATGGAAGAGATTACATTGGAGACGATTGCGGCATCGGCATCTATCAGCAAAAGTGGAGCTTTACACATTTTTCAAACTGGCATCCACTGTTCTCCGGTAGCATATCTAATTCAATACAGACTAGCACAGGCTGCTGAACAACTTTATATCACTCAAAAATCGGTTTCTTCCATTGCAGAAGAAACCGGATTTACAAGTTCCGGCTATTTCTGCCGGAAGTTTAGACAATATTATCATATGAGTCCAAATGAATACAGAAAGAAGAAAACAGAGGAAATTTCTTAATTTCTACTTTCTGTAATGTCTATGCACACTCTACAAGAAAAGCCAAGCGGGAATCCGCAAAGTTACTTGATAAAGTGGCAGGCAATGACTAAATAAAACTTTCCCTTATTTCCCTTACGATTATCTCATAAGGGCAAAAATAAGGGAAAATACATATCATTTCACTAATGAATGGGCTGGAATGCCTGTAAAATTGGGAAAGTTAGCCAGATATTTCGGCAAACTTGAATTTGTCGGGTTCTTTACATAGATAAAATATTAATTTTTCTTTCCACACCTAAAAAAAATAAAGTCTGGCTGATGAATAACTCCTCCAAACATATCTGTTCGCTTTTCTCTAATTGATTCTGGTACTTTTGATTCCTGACATTCCTCAATAATAAATCCAGCAGAAACAATATCATTTATTAATGTTGAAATCGTTCTATGATAAAGTTCATATTCATCTACTACCCAATGAATAACACGCTTACCCTCTATTCCGTAATTTCGCAGATTAGCATATAATCTTTCTCCAGTTTCTGTTCTGGTATATCTGTCAAAAGTCCCATCATATGCTGTACTTATTGGGTGTGACATCGAAAAAACACATTTGCCATTTTCATTCAAGTGACTATAAATCTGTTTCATAAGCCTTTCAAAATTTTCTACATAATCAAAAGCCAATGAACTTGTAATAACATCAAACTTTTCCTCTAAATCATCCAATTCTTCAAAAGCCAGTCTTCTGTATTCAATATTAAAGGCAGCATTATTTTTTCTTGCATATGCTAACATTTTTTCCGATATATCAATTCCAAGAACGGATAACGCCCCTTTCTTTGAATATTGAAGTGCATGTTGCCCCATACCACATCCAATATCTAATACTTTCTTTTTATATAGTTCAGGTATCATTCCTAATATTATTGGTGTCTCAATAATATCATTAAAATTGATTTCTTTGCTACGTATTTTCTCGAAGTTTTCGTAAAATAAATCATTATCATAAATATTTTGTTTTGACATTCTGCAACCAGCCTTTCATATAAAAAATTATTTTTTGTTTTCTTCTACTTCCATCTTCTTGTCTTTCGGGCAACAAGCATCCTTCTCTTTCAGCTCGGTCAATTCCGATTGAGCTTTTCCTTATTGTTTCGAAATTTTTGGTGCCTAACACCATTAAACACATTTCACAAAACTCTTTTATTGTTGACTATATTTAACTGCTTTCACAACTGTCTCAATGCTATTAATTGTTAATGCGGCATCAATAATATTGGTGATAATGGTAACAATCAGAACTCTTTTGTTATAACTGCCATCAATAAGTCTCACACGGTCCCTTGTAACACCCAAAATTCCAAATGTAACAATAAAATACCATTCGGATTATTCGTCCAACATCAGCTTGCCTTTCTTAGCCTTATTTTTTAATCTCTGCATCTGTTCTTTTTCTATCTGCTGGATACTTTTTTCCGGTGTTGGCAAATCTTCCGGCATAGTTCCTCCAATCTTTTCAATCGCAGTTCTTACCTCTTTTCCAACATTATAATGCACTGATGTCGCGGTTTCCGCACCGACAATTTTATCTTTTCTTAATTTTTCTTCTGTCTGTGATATTCGGAACAGATTAGCAATCAACTCTGTACTTCCCATGTAATCAAGAATTTTCTGTCCTACTTCTAATTGTTTTTTCGTATGAATATCATCAACATCTAATCCACCGTATAGCCCCATATATCCGGCATTTTGAAAAATTGCAAATTCCTCATTCGTAATAACTCCTGCATTATGTGCTGTCTCTGCCAACATTTGATTCCACTGTTTGATGTCTCCCCTGACAACAAGTCTTCTGTTATCTTCGTCCAGTTCATTAAAGTGGTCAGCAACTTCCTGCCTGTATGTCTGGATTGCAAAATATGTCTGTCCTAATGCAATGACCTCTTTTCTTGGATCTCCATTCTGAACGATCAGATAACATGCATATCTTGACAGTTCATAATCTTTTTTTGGTTTCGTGGTGACTCCGGCTTCAACGATTTTCCTGACCTCGGGAAAATCGTCTGGAATACTGTGCCCGCTGTTTTCACATGCGATCATTGCTCTTTTAATTACTTTTGCAAAATTCTCCCATTTTGCATAATCAAGTGCCGGTCCCAATTCTCTCGCACTCCAATACTCGCTTCCATCTTCCCGGATATGCTTGATATCTTCAAATCGTTTATACTCTATTCCTTTTAAATCACTCATTCTCTTGCTCCTTATCAAACTTTTGGCTGTATATGAAGAATGTAATCTCCATGCACAACCGAAACCATTTAACACTATGCTTTCATCTACTCGGCTTCTCACACTGTTTTTGCCTGGCTGACCCATTCTATTTGATCTCTGCTTTTCACTTCCTCTGTAATGCCTTCCTGTTGCATAATCTGATTCATGAGAAAATCTCTGCGTTCTACACACTGCTTATTTAAGTCTTTCAAATTGTGTCACAATTTCATTTTTACCATATTAGTGACAAATAATAAACTTTTTTAAAATCAACTATATGATGTTGGGGTCAAAAGCCCCTCTATAGTACCTTGAAAAGTTCATATATTTTGTAGTAAATTCTCCAAAGTATCACCGTTTGCGATATAATAGAGATAACCTATGAAAGCAGGTATTCTCTATGTCATTTAAAGAAAATGTGTATCAACAGCTATCCATTACAGACAGTTTTTCGGGTCTTACAGCAGAGAGCAAAAAGCTTTGGAAAAGTCATGGGCAAAGGTCTTTGCGGATGAGCTTTTCCCGGCAATTGATGAAAAAAGATTTGCCGTTCTTTACAGCGGCCAGGCATCCAGACCGAATACACCGGCCAACGTAATCGTGGGCGCACTCATTATCAAGGAAATGTTTGACTACTCTGATGATGAGATGGTTGAAAATCTGATGTTAGATCTTCATCTTCAGTATGCTTTGCACACGACAAGCTTTGAAGAACAGCCGCTTAGCGATAAAACTCTCAGTCGCTTCAGAAAGCGCTGTTATGATTATGAAATGCTTCATAATGCAGATCTTTATCATGACTGCGTTAAAAACCTGAGCAGCACCATTGCAAAAATCATGGGTATCAACGGACGTGTCCGCCGTATGGACTCCATGATGATTGAATCCAACATCCGTAAGCTCAGTCGAATGGAACTACTGTACACCTGTATTTCCAAACTGATAATTCTAATGAGTAAAACCGATCAGGAACTGTTGCCTGAACAGTTGAAGCACTATGCAGAGCCAAATGATTTTAACCAGGTCATCTATCATCAAAGAAGTACAGAAACTGACGACCGGATGCAGACGCTTTTAAATGATGCAGGTGTCATTTATGACCGACGAAAAATTATTAACAGTTGACGAAATATGCCATTATTTTGGCATTGGAAGAAACACAACCTATGAGTTAATACACTCTCACAAACTCAAAGCATTTAAAGCTGGAAGAAACGAGACCGTTTCAAGTTTTGTGTAAACGTTAAAAACTGATATAAGATTTGTGAATA
>OHEN01000685.1_pt1 | contig 15623 bp, 3 predicted proteins | sample 1567291 | NCBI WGS metagenome assembly OHEN01 (sample SAMEA3879592, study PRJEB24766) | human gut metagenome | biome: human-associated habitat; feature: feces | place: USA | collected 1985/1987
AATGCATCTTCTATCTCAAAACAATATTCGTCCGCATTATCGTTTTTTGTTTTTCTGCACTTTATTTTATATTCATATGAATCAGAATAATCCATATCTACCACACCAGGAATAAAATTCATAATACTATCTTGTAAATGGGATAGGTTATTTGGATAGAACTTATGTCTTAAGTAGAGTCTGAAGTCAATAGCGGTTTTATAGAAATCTAATAAAAAATTGTTATTCATTATACTAATTCTCCTTTTCTGTCTAAATAATGTAAATTGGGATTATTAAATCCTTTTCTAGCTAGCATAGCATTATAGAAGTTTTTAGTATAAACACAATTTAAGTACCGTAATTTTATTTCAACTCTTGGTAATATAGAGTAGTATTTATGAACTGCACCATCTATTACTAGAGTATCATCCATCCATATATTATAATTAAACATATCGCAATATTTTTTTGCGATATTGTCCCAATCAGGTTTAGAAAATGGAGGTCTAATCAATCCTATTTCGCATAAGAAAGTATCAACTACATTTGCACTTGATGGGGTTTTTAAATATACATTATATTCAATATTACATGGAGTTGATATCAATACATCTAATTGAATAAGTTCAGTATTAACTAATTGTCTCATATACCTATGATCTTCACCTGCACCTGGCACATATACGTGTATCATAGGATCAGTCATAGCTAATTTGTTATAGTTAGATTTTAATATTCTAACTCTTGGTCTTGAGGCTCCTTCTGGTTCCTCTAATAATTCTATCACATTATAATCATAATAGTAAAATTTCGTCCATTTTAGCTGGAGACAGATTATAATAATCTACCATCCAATTCAATCTTTCTGTATAATCTATAGGAATATTTCCATACTTCATTTCATACTGTTTTTGTTTTTGTGCTCTTGTCATATTAACCCTCCTAATACAAAAACTTCACAAGTATAGGTATATCCTATACTTGTGTGTTTTGTATATATTAACCTTTAAAAACTCCAGTATACATATTATACAGCTTATTCATTCCACCTTGAGACGCTTTTTGCCACCAGGTATAACCTGTAAGTTTATCTTTCCAATAATTTTTCTGAATCATTGCCCATAAATCCAGAGATCTATCTAAATCTGGCTTATTTATAGATATACCACAACTATTTGCAAGATAATTTAAATATGTAGTATTATTAAGAAACGACTTTCTCTGATTACCAGTAGTATATTCAGACATAGCCATTACATTATAAAGATCTTTAATTGTCATGGATATATCAACTTCACTAGGAAGTCCATCCAATGTCCACGAACCTTCCTTACCTTTTTCTATACTAAGATCTGTTATAATACCCATATCGCAATTAAATAATCCTTTATAAAAAGCTCTAACTAAAAATGGACTCATGTATCCATTTACTGAAGGTTCTTGGTCAAAGTCTTTATTGATAATAGATTTACCGTATGGAGATCTTGGCATTGTTAATGCAATTAGATGATTTATAGGAACTATAATATCTAAAAACCAACTTACTTTATTTGGGCAAGGGCATCTTAATTTAATCTTTACATCAAATGATTGTGAAAATGTACTGTCTGACCATATCTCTGGAAATATCAATTTACCGCCAGAAGCAATAGTAACAAAATCCTCACCTAGATCTTTTATTGTTTGTGACCCTCCAATAAATTTATCTACTACGTTACCAAGATTTGTTAACGCATCATCGATAGCACTTTGATTTTGCATTATATCTATACCAGTATTAGCTCCAACTAAGAACTGAATCTCTTTAGCTATACTTGAGAAATCGTTAACTTTATCTGCTAACTGCGATGAAGTGGTATCGTTACCAAAAGACTCACTCTTAGACGAATCGGCATCAGTATAAAAACATACATAACTTTTATTAGACACTAATAATGAGTCGAATTTATTATTAGATGCTTTCTCCCACTTAAAATCTGCTGCTTTAGCTTTAACTCCATTTACATCTATTTCTACATCACCTATACCTAAATATATAGCACTGGCCTGATTAGCAGCATTTACATACTTCCAATAATTGTCAGTATCATACGCAAAGGTATAATACTTGCCAGGTTTTTCAAGAAAGTCATTTATATCAGATGCACCATCACCGTCATTTAATAATACATCTAATACCGCTTTCTTTTCTCCTGTCTTATAGCTAGACATAAAATCTACTTTACCTGGAGACATCATTAGAAGCGGCATTCTAGTTATAATTCTTTCTGCATAAATAGAACCAAATGATGATTTGGAATCTGGTCTAGGATCCACTGATTCTGGAAACTGGTATGGTATACCATAAATACCACTCAAGTTATCTACTAATAAAGAATTAGCAACATTACCCGCATCTTGAGTATCTCCATATTCACTATTCACATACTGCATATAAATATCTTTCTTTTCTTCGGGAGTCATTTGAGATATTTTATCTAACGTTTCTTGATCAAGAGTTCTAACCTTATCTTGACTTTCCTCAGTAGTTTCTTGAGTTGAATTTGCACTTAGATCTTCTATAAGTTTAACCCTAGATTTCATAATCCATCCTTTTTTTTCTGGAATAAAATAAAAACCATTTCTATCTAAAGTAGCTCTAAGCTTAACATTAGGATCTACATATCCTATATTTCTACTACTTGTTCCTGCATTTTCACGTAATATTGTTTGAGAGGTTGTCTGAACTTCTTTATTTATTACTATCTGAACAGAAGATTCATTAGGCATAATTACGTCTCTCCTTTCTATTAAATTAATATATGGTTGAAGAGGTCTTTTACCACCTCTTCAACCAATTATTTTATTATTGTCTTGCTATCGCTTCAACGTTTCTAATCAAATTCTCTAAAGCTTGATCTTTAGTATTCTTTGCAGAATCTTTTAAAGCTTTAAGTGCAAGAGTTTTTGTAGCTAATAAGTCAGATGCAACTGTATTATCTGCAGAAGATCCACTTGTTCCTTTTATATCGATAATATTCACTAATAATTTAGCAATATCTTTGATAGAACTTGTGTTGTCTACTACTTGAGATAATAATGTAATTACTACATCTATAAGTTTATCTACGTTAGATGATTGTTGTACTTGTTTTGTCTGATTTGCAGGAACTATTCTAGAACTGCTACCTGACTGAGGAGATTTATTTCCATAGTTATAGGTAGGAGCTTTATCAGATAATCCTGATCCAGAACCAGCACTCCAAGCAACATCATCTTTATATTGTTGATAGTATTTATCATAGTAACCAGAAACGTCACCATCTTTATTCTGACCAAAGAAATCCCAGAATGTATAGGTTGCTCCTCCGCCAGAAAATCTACCAGGATTTTGTTTAATCTTTGTAGTGTGCTGTTTATATTGAGATCTATCTTCGCTTTTTCCGTTACCCCAATGACCATCAATAGCAGCATCTAATGGGAACATATCGTGTTCTGTTACATATCTAGGCAAAGTACGTTTACCGTTAACCAATACATCTTCTACAGCTTTTCTAGTTACATCAGTAGGAGCGTTATCCATACTTGTAGATGCATACCATCCACCTGTAAGAGTGCGTCGTAAATCGGCACCGGTAGCTTGCCGTCCGTATTGAACTTCATTTAAGTTAGCCATCTGAGATGCTTCTTGAGCTGCAGCGACTGGATCTGATCCGCCAGTTTCACCAGCGATAATTCCAGCAGCTAAATCTTTCTGGCTATTATCTAGATCGTATTTAGGATATGCAGATCCTGAGGTACTTCCAGAAGAAGATCCTGTTGTTGATGGATCTATACCCATATATGCATTCGATAACTGTTCAAATGCATCTAATATTGCAGTTATAGGACTTTGACTTCCTGAAGACGTAGAACCATTAGCTGATTCTGGAGCAGTTCCATTAACTGCACTTAAGCAATATTCATGAATCTTTTTATAAGTATCATTGTCGTAGTGTAAACTATCCGGAGCAGTAAATCCATCTGTAAGAAGATAATTGTAAGTATCGATATATCTACCTCCAGCAAATGATTTTAATTTAGCATTGAAAGCTTCGATCTTAGTGTTATCTACCGAATCATATGGACCTTGAACATTGCTATCTACAGGGTTTACAGACATATACCATATATTAGCTTTAGTTTCATCAGCAAACTTTTTATAAAGTTTTGTATAGTAATCGATATTAGGTAAATCGTTTACACCAAATGCAAATATTACTATCGTATTTGGATTTTCTTTTACAATACTCTTTATTTTACCTACAGCTGTATCTTTCAACCATTTATATCCAGTTCCAGGTTTACATACAAACTTAAGTGTACTAGACTCACCAAGAGCAAGTTTCATTCCTTCTGTACGAGAATCTCCTGAATATAATATAGTTTCATTAGCTTTACCGGCCATAAGTTTTAATCTAGATCTTAATTTAGACATAGTCGAAGAAGAACCTTTCATCTTTCCTTTTACAGGAGTAATACCAAAGGTTGTATGTTTCAGTATGTCTTTAGAGTATCTTAATTTAGATTTCTTAGATTCTGGGTCGTTGACATAGATAGTTCTTCGATCTTTACTAATACCAGTAGCAAGTACATAGTGATTAGTAGGACCAAATGGGGATCTAGTTTTTGATCTGTTTGTTGGATCTTGACCCATCAATATTACAGGATTACCATTAGCAAGATGATTCATAATAACATCGTTATCCTTACCATCCATAAAAGCTGGCATTAAACCATGTCTATCAAACTCATCTACGAAATAATCTGCAGTTACACCTCCAGTAGGAGATTTATATTGTGACGCTAATCTTATAGCTTTATTCATATCAAGAGTATTTCCTGATACTGAATTTACAGCCATTGTAGCAACTGCAGGAGCACATCCTGCTGCGGAAACTTTTTCATTTCCTATAGATTTATTAGCATAATTAGAATCATTCTGAGATACAAATGTAAGTCCTGAACCGGATCCTTGGAATCCAACCCAACGTCTTACGTTATGATATGCAGAACCTCCTAATGGTTTTATAGTAGGACCTGGAGTTTTTCCTCCTTGCCCACCACCATGACCTATCATTTGACCGTTACCAAAATACATTTCAACATGACCGTCTTTTAATAGAAGGTCACCTAATTGTAATTTTGATTCGTCAGATAACGATGTGGCTACGGTATAAGTATCAGGATCTGTTTCCTGAGGGCCTGTTGTAGGTCCTGGGTCAACTCCCAATACGTCTTTATATACCCATTGTACAGTAGATGAACAATCTCCGTAACGTTTTCCATTTATAACCTGAGAAGGGTCTCGTGTAGGACCAGGATATTTAGAACCAGGACCCCATGAATATTGTATTTGCCCTTCATGCTGCTTCATCATTGCAGCTAATTGCCTTTGTTTTTCTGCATGTTGTGGATTAGATGATACATTTCCAGAAATACCATCAACGTTAATTGTAGAACTTCCAGAGGATTCACCTTCTTCTCCAGTACTTCCTTCATCACCTCCATCAGTCAATCCAAATGCAGCTCCAAGTTTATCAAAAGCCTCTAATAATGCAGTTATAACAGATTTCTTTCCGCTATCTTCTTTACCTTCTCCTGGTTTAGTAGTACCATCAGGTACAGCAGTTCCAGTGAATTCTTCATAATAGCCTTTAGCTGCGTCAACTCTCTTCTGGAGAGAAGATGCATTTGCAGGTCTTTCGAAACAGAACATAAATGCTCTTGTAGCAGATTCAATATCAGTAGCATTTTTCCAATCATCATATGACCAAGATTTGCCATCGTATGAAGTGCTACTATTCATCCAAGCATATGAGCTATCATTAGGATCGCATTCCTTAAGCAGCCATTCGATTTGAAGTTCTGCCGTATTAGGGTCTGCTCCTTTAGAAGCAGCATATTGTTCAATAGCAGTTCGTCTTCCAAAACTCCACTGAATCAATCCGAATCCAATTCCATTTCCTTTTTCTACAACAGAAGGATCGAATCCAGATTCTCCATAGATATTACCCATAGTGCCAGCTACAGTTATTTCACTATAACCAGCAGCTCTCAAACCAGTCCATACTTTATATTCAATCGTATCAGGACCATATTTTCCACTAGCACTAAATTTCTTAAGAATCTTCTTAAGCTTATTCATATTAGCAGAAGGAGCTTTCTTTTTACCTCTAGATATAGGAACTATACCTAAAGAAGTATGTTTAATAATGTCCTTAAAGTTATAAGCGATATTAGGCTTACGTCTTTCAGGGTCGTTAATATATATCGTATTTTTATCCTTACTCAAACCTGTAGCTACAACATAGTGCTCTTTAGGTCCAAAAGGAGATCTATTTTTAGAAGTATTCTTTTCATCTTTACCCATTAAGATAACTCTCTTTCCAGAAAGTAAGCTATCTCTAATAGAGTTAGATTTTCTATTTTCGTCTTCACTTGCAATAAATGAAGTTCCTAAATTATGTCTCTGGAACTCATCTACGAAATAATCTGCAGTTACACCACCATTAGGTAATTTATAAGGAAGAGCATTTTTAATAGCGTCATCCATACTTAATGGTAATGAATTATAAGTAGCTTTATTTACAGCCATTACCGCAGCTGCAGGAGCACAACCAGCATCAGATATAGTCTGACGAGATTTATCTCCCTGAACAGTAAATGACTTGCTAGCGTAGTTTCCGTATCTTTGAGATACAAAATATTCTTCTGATGGATTTGGTTCTCGAATTGCATCAGTATCATTAATACCTGAACCTGAACCACCAATACCGAATAGTTTTCCTACACCTTTAATGAAACTCTTGGCACCATCAGCTACAGTTCCAAGAATTCCTTTTTTCTTAGATGATTTCTTTTTAGATTTAGATGATTTTACAGCTTTAACCTGAGTAGATTCATTATTACTATTTGAGCCAGATACACCTGCGGTCATATTATAGAATGCTGAGTTAGCAGCTATAATATCAGCACGTTTATCCATATAAGATTCAGTAGTAACTCTACTTAAGTCTACATTTTCGTCTGTAGGGTCAGCATAACCCATACTTACTGCTAAGAATTTAGATAAACCTTCCATAGCAGTAGACATTGTTCTAGGAAGCATATTTGCAAAAGGATTAACTTTAGCAGCGATATTTTTCCACATAGAAGTCAATTGACCGAATAATGTTTGCGGTCCTTTAGTCTTATAGATAGCAGCATTTTTAGCATTCTGTTTATTCATTTCTGAATCAGGTAAACCAAATAATCTAGCTATCATAGATTTACATTGTTTGATCATTCCAGGTATCATTCCATTTACTTGAACAGCTGCTTTCATGATCATGCTCGTGTTCTGAGAACTAATAATACCAGAATTATTCTTAGATATTGGAGCAATTTTAGAACCTACTAGCCCATTTACAGGTGAAGTTCCAGTTACATCTCCCCCAACTTGCTGTTGTTGAGTTATAGTATTATACTCATCCATAGTATAGTTTGTGCCATGTTCCATGTTATACTGAACATAAGCATCTTCGGCAGATGTTTCAGCATCACCTTGAGGTATATATGAAGTCGTCATAACTCCATTTTCATCCATACCTTTACCGATAACATTACCTTTATCATCGTAGAATAATTTTTCAGGATCAGCCATATTTTCAGTTGATTCGGCTACTTGATTAATAGCCGATGATTGTTCTGTTACTGTTTGGGCTGTTCCTTTTACATTATTATAGAAAGATTCTCCAGAATTAGATGACTCTTTGTTGTCTTCTTTTTCTTTAGTTTCTTTCTCATTATCTTCTTCCTTATCACTGAATCCAAGAAAACTTTTAGCTCCATTCCATAAGTTACTAGCTTTCTTTTTAGTCCAATCCCAAGCATCGCTAGCTTTATCTTTTACCCATTTTCCTGCAGCTTTAAGTCCTTTTTTAATTTTAGTACTAATCTTATCTTTTTCAAGATACTCATCGACAGTATAATTAGTACCATGCTCTCTATTATATGCATCGCAAGCTTCTTCTGCTTCTTTTTGACGTTTTCTTAAATCATCAAAATTGAAACTTAACCCTTCAAGCATATTTATACTCATTTGTACTAAATCTTTTGTATCTATAATGAGAGTTATGAAAAATGTTTCTGCAAATGCATTCACAAGAGCAGATACAAGTTTCTCTAAAGTAGTAGGCTTCTCTACTTGCATTATAACATCAGCTTTTGACCATCCTGATATAAAATCTACACATAAGAATGCGGCTGCTGCTATACCAGCTGTTCCGATATATGATGCTAATTTAGCGGAAACTTTTGAGATAGTTTCAGCAGCTACTTTACCTAAGCCTTTAGTGAATTTTTCTAATATTTTTTCAGAAAACTCTTTCAAAGCTTTAGATACAGCTTCAGAAGAAAATTTCTTTCTACATTGTTTGTGAATTTTTTCAAATTTCTTTAACACGTCACTACTATTAAAGAAATTTCCTAAAACAGTTTTAAGATTATCAGCTAACTCGGCAGCTTTTCCTGTCAATTTACCAGCTTTATCTTTGACTTTATCAGCAACATTTCCAACAGCGCTAGCCGCTTTGTTAATTTTTTCGGATTTACTCCTTAATGAACTAAATGCACCTGTTAAACCTTTTTTAGCTTTATTAACATCATTTGCATCTATATTGACAACTTTATTTATAGTATCATCTACTTTATCCAAAACTTTATTTTTTACTGATTTTATAGGCTTTGTTATTTTTGACATTAAACCTTTAGAATTAGCTAATTTCTCTGCACGTTTAGCTTTCCTAGCATCTAATGCAGCAGATGCAGCTTCTTGAGCTTTTCCTACAGATTTAGACATTCTATTTTTAAAATGTCCTGCTGTTGTCTTGATACTTTCAGTAATACTTTTACCAGCTTTTCGTGAAGCAGAATATCCTCTATATAACTTGCGGGCACCTTCAGTAGCTTGTAATGGAACTGCTGCTAATCTTGAATGAAGTTTTGCAGCTTTTCCTGAAAATTTACCAAGACCTCCTACAAATTTTGAAACTTTTCTAAATCCAGGAATATGTTTAGTAACTTGACTTACCCTATACATTCCGTTTCCTAGTTTTTCTGCAGCGTTTCCGAGGCCGTGTATAGCTTTTATTCCTCGTTTAGCTGTCATAGCTCCATATCCACCGCCAGTTAATATTACTTTAGCGGCAGTATACGCTCCAGGATCTCTACCTGTAGCATTTCTAATCTGCTCTGAATTTTCATCTCTTTCTTTATCAGTAAGAGATATATCTATTCCTAACACTTGTGATGCTATTTCTGGATATAATAAAATATCAGCACCAGTTACAGATACAGTTTCACCATCATCGGTAGTATACTGAGCAATTACTGTCTCACTATCATTACATAATTGAGCAGTAGTAGTTCCATCATCAAATATTGGCCGATTCCATATATTAGACAATTGCGATAACGATTTTTTCTGAACAGATTTACACGCTCTAGAGTAAGCTATAGATGATTTTACATCATCATTAGATGCAGCTTGAACTGTGGATGTAGCTGCAACCATAGGGGTTTGTGTTCCAGTAACTGCATTTCCAGAAGCGCTTATATTAGTCGCAGCTTCTTGTATTGCTGAGCTAGTCGTTTTTGTATCTTTAGGCTGTTGAGTTTTCGATCCTCCGAGTGTAGCATCAAATGATTTTTGCATCGACGATACTATTTCAGATGAAGATTCAGTTAATTTGATATCAGTCGAACCTTTTGAATTTGATGCTGGTGTAGATGAACCTTTATTAGCTAAATTTTTTGTTATAGTTACATTTCCGCCAGTGCTTTCAATATCTTCAGAAGATTTTTTATCTGAATCTTTCTCTTCATCATCTCCAAATAATTTTCCTACACCAGGTATTTTAGATAAATACTTTTTAGCAACTGACCATATACCGCTACCTAAACCTTTGCCTATAGCAAATAATACTTCAGGTGCACTCTCAACAAGAGTTTTAGTTAATGCTGATATCACTTTAGGAATATTTTCAAGAATTACATCAAACCCTGCACCCAATGTAGGTATAAGTGTATTTCTAGTAAAATCTTTAATATGATACCATGCACCGCTGGTATTTCCTGTTAAATCATCACCTAACCACATTCTAGACGCTCCGTCTTTTACTGCATCTGCAATGGTAGTTTCAGTCATAATAGGATTACCATTTTCATCATACATTTTATTTCCATTAGCGTCTCGTTTTTGCACTTGAATTTTCTTATCAGCAGCAGATTTGGCTAATCCTATAGCTCCTACTCCTAATAAAGCAGGGCCTGCAAATTTAAGTATCTTTCCTAAGAAGCTTAGGAATCCACCTTCTTCTTCCTCTTCTTCATCTTTACCTTTACCAAAGAATCCTAATACACCAGAAGTAAGACTAGAAATCTTTGCAAACATTCCATGTTGAATCTTTGCAGATTCTTCTCTCTTCTCTACAGTTTCTCTGGTTTCAGAGTCTCTCATATCTTCAATCTCATTACCTTGAGCATCGGTTCTTGTCTTGATAATACCATGCTCAGTCATAACAGATTTTACTTTATTAACAGCTTTAGCCTTCATTCTATTTAATGAAGATTTAGCTTTTTTCTTAAATTGAGAAAATCTTGTAATCTTTCCAGTAGCAATATCATTAGCTAGTGCAGTATCACCATTTTCTTGAGCTTGAATTGCATCAGATAATGTCATTACTGCTGTTACAGGAGCTTCATCCTGTTTCTTTTTATTTCTCTTTTTTCTTCTTCGTTTTTCTGGATGAGCTATATCTTCCAAAGTATTTGAAATTTTTGTAAGTATATCCATCGCCTGATTATGATTATCTTGAAGAAGATTAGGTATCTTATTCTCAGAAGTTTGTTTCTCTGTCTCTTTTTCATTTTTAGTTTTATTTCCAAGTCCACGTCCTTTAGCCTCTTGGTCTATAACTCTACCAAAAGATCTTTGTGAAACATCTACTCCTGTTTTTTCTTTAATTTTTCTTGCAGCTGTTTTAAAATCAGCAGCTTTCTCTCTAGCGTCTTTAACTTGTTTTGCTGTATCTTTAATCTTTTTACATGCAGTTGCTTTAAGTTCTTCTGGGAATATAGGAGATTCTGTTATAAGTGCAACAGATCCTTCATAATTTCCCTCTGCAACTTCATTCATAATAGATTTATAATCTTCAAGCGTAAGCTGTCTAGGATTTCTTTGTACATGAGAATACAATAAATCATCAAGTCCACTTTTTCCTACAAGGCTTCTAGCATATTCATCTATTATCTTCTTTTGCTTTCTTTTTCTACCATTAATACCGCCAGTAGATAAAGCTATCTCGTTAAGCATCTTATATTCTTCAAGCTCTTCGTTAGTAGCTTTAGATACCATAGTATCTACAGTATTAGCTGCAGTATTAGTATATTTCTTTCGTTTTCTATTTTTATCTAACGCTTCACGTTTTCTTATTCTTTCCGAAGCAGTTCCGGCAGCAGCTCCTGTTTTACGTAACTGACGTCGCTCTAAAGCTTGACCGGCAGCGCCAAACATTTTGAATGGAGCGGACAATACAAATTTCACAGGTTTGAGAATACCGTTTATTAATTTACCTACACCTGTCTCTAACGGTTTGATAATTTTATCAATAAGGAAAGCTCCAATCGGTCTTGTGATATGATCTTTAAAAGAATTAGTAATTCCATCTTTTACCCAATTTCCAATATTTTTGAGTTGTTGATAGAATGGACTGAGTCCTTTTTTAACAGGATCTAATATATCAGTTTTAAACCAATCAAGAGTTTTATTAAATAAATTTCGAATACCATTAATAGGAATCTCGGCAGCGTCTCTAATAAACCCTACAAGGCCGCCAGCACGTTTACCATCAAATCCCTTAGTACCGAATACAATATCTTTAAATTTCTCCGTATCAGAAACAAATCCTAATCCGGCACCAAGTATGAGATTAGTTGTTAAACCAAATGGTCCACCTAATGCCATGGCAGCTGCGCCGAGTCCCATCTTAGGAAGTTTTTCTTTTAGAGTTTTTCCTATCTTAGTGAGCTTACCTTCTTCTCCAAATAATGATGTTTTTAAATTATCATTACTTTTAGCAAAACCTACTGCAGATCCAACCATAATACCAGCAATAGGACCGCCAGGTATAAATGGTAATAGAGATGTAATACCTCCAACAATAGCACCTTTAGCCATATTTGGGAAGTATTTATTTACATTATTTACTATATTTTTAGAAATAAGACCGGAGCCATCTCTTCCTTTAGTACCATCATCATTAGTAATTTCTTTACCAAATAAGAAAGTTTGAAGAGTTTTGCTCTTAGATAATAATCCTAAACCAGAACCTACAGCTGCTCCTAATAACGGACCTCCTGCTAATCCTAATAATGCAGATAGAGCCATACCTGTAACACCGCCAGCAGCGATACGAGGTAGATATTGACTAAAATTACTAACTACATCTTGTACTACTTCTTGACCTTCTTTTGGAGCTTTCTTAGATACTGATTTACCGATCTTACCCATAATAGAATCGATAAACTCGTTCTCTCTAGCCGAATTTACAAAGTCTGCAGCAGCATCTTTCATTTTATAGAATATATTTTCTTTACCTTCTACATAGTCAGATCTATCTATTCTTTCTTTACCAAATCCCATAGATTCCACTAACATATCATAGATTTCTGTAGAAGACATTCCTTCTTCCCTTGCCATTCTCACAAGTTCTATTAACTCTTCATGGGTGTATCCAGAAGAATATTTCTTTTTCGGATCAAACTTTCCACCTTCAGCGAAAGATTGGATATTTCCGATATCACCATAAGCTTTCTTAAATTTACTTATAGCATTATTTTCTGCACGATATCTTTTCTTAACATTAGTCTCATCTAAATCTGGAGGCAAGATTACCTCACCTTCTGATACAGCAATAACTCCAGTTTTAGATACTTGTCTTGCACCAGTAGCGGCATTTGGAATGTCTTTGGTATTTCCAGTTCCATCATCTTTAGGTTTTCTACCAGCTTGATAAAGAATATCTTTAAACGCATTATTCTTTTCTTCTTTATCTTTACCTTTTTCGTTTTTCTCTCCGAAAACAGTTTTCTTAGCTTCTTCTTTAGCGGGCTTAAAGATGTCTTTAACACCTTTCCACATATCGCTAAATCCTTCTTTAAATAAATCTTTCATACCTTCTACAAAAGATTTATCTTTAGTGCCGAATAAAGCTTCTTTAAAATCTTTTTCCCAAGTTTGCATATCAAACCCAAACATAGTTTTCATCAAACTTTGGAATTTATTTTTTACGCCATATTGATCTATAGCATCTTTTATATCATCAAATTTATTACGAGTTCTAGTTTTAAGATCATCAAACCAATCATCTAAACCATCTCTCATTTTTCCTAATATACTTTCAGTATCATCTCCGTTACCCTGACCAAAAAGTATATTGTATATTCTCCTATCTACTTTTTTAAGAGTATTAGCCATAAACTTAACTGGCTGATTGGCTAAAGTATTGAATCCTTTTAAGAACGCTTTTAACTTTTGAGTTGCAGTTTTAGCCTTCTTAATTCCTTTGATATATTCACTACCAGTATCAGTTTCGTCATCAAGAAAAGCAATATCATCATCAGTTAAAGATATTTTGGCGTCTTTATTTTGTTCAAGATTAAATCCTAAAGAAGAAAATTTGATAGTCTCTTCAGTCTCATCTTTCTTCTCTTTTTCAGCTTTAGTTATTGTCTTTGTAATTGGTTTTTTATTCTGCTTTTTATTTGATTTTTTTCCTGATCCACCTTTAATCGTATCTAAAATATCTCTAAGAATTTCATTAGTGGTATCTATTTTAGAAGTAGCGGCAAATAAAGGTGAATTTTTCTTAGAATCGAAAACAGATTCGTCAAATAATGCATTAAATATGCTATCACCAGACTCCTCCATTTTCTTCATCTTTTCATTAAATCTATGAATTCCTTCTATCATAGAAGTTTGATTTTTTAATTGCTTATTCTTAGGAATAGCCTCAAACATTTTTCGTATGATATCAAGGTCTTTATCAGCGAAATCTCCTTTAAGACCATATGTTTTTGCAGAAAATGATCTATCTTTTGGATTAAAGTATTTAGCTTTGTCAAAGTTATACTCTAATATTTTTTCAAGATTATCAATCAACTGTTGTCTTCTTTTGGTATCGCCTTTAAAATCAAGCTTATTCATATACTTCTGTAAATAAGGAAGTATTTCTTCATTAGCTTCTGATATAGATGAACTTTTCATTTTTCTGAAATCTTTTTGTATCTGATTCATACTCTTATATGTACCAGATTCATAATCGTATCTAAGCTCATCTTTTCCTGATACAGATGAATAAATTTTCCCTAATAATGTAGGAATTACATCCACTAACGCTTTGTGATCTTTTCCAGTCCAAGCAGTAGCATCTTTATGATAATTTCCAACACCAATTTTTTTCTTAGCAGTTACATCTATACCAAACATATTTCCGATAGCACTAAAAATAGGATTTGTACTATCTTTCATATCTGTAAGATTTATTAATGCTGTCGAAATAGATCCTGCTATGGTTTCATTAAATTCAGCCATAGCATCTTTAAGCATCTTAGGCGTCATGCTTTTCATAGCCATTTTCATAATAGTCCCAATAGGGTTAGATACTATAGCTCTACCAATACCTACGCCTTGTATGAGTTCAGCCATATCTCCTAATTCGGAACTATTATCTTTAGCATTTTGTTTTACATATTTAAAATATTCAGCAATATTCAACGCTCCTGTTGAGGTGAATAAATCAGATGCTGATATTTTATTATTTAAACTTTTAGATTTTGGAGTTAGCACAGATTTTTGCAAATCAAGCATTTCTTTAAGTATAGAAGTCTGTTCGTCCATCTGTTTCTGTTGAGTTTCATAAAACAATTTTGAATTCTCATAATGAGTGGCAGCAACTTCTGTATTAAATTTAAGAACCCCTGCAATATTTGCATTAACTGTACTAAGATCACTATGTAATGTAGCTGTCATAGCAGATTGCTGAGCAAGTAATCTTACAGTGGATTGTCGTGTAGCTTCTACTTGGTATTCCGCTGTTCTAGCTAAAACTTGAGATACTGCACTAGATGTTTTTTCACCTACATTATCAATAGTTTCAGCAAGCATAGCGGTATCATCAAGATCTTCTGACATATCTACACTAAAATCAAAATCCTCTCCATCAAACATATCAGCTGATGCTGCATCAAACATTTTATCTTCTCTAGCTTTATTATAAAAAGTACCTTTTTTAATATCTTCTAAGATATTATTTTTGGCTTCTTTTGCTAATTCACCAACTTGCGAATTAGATAAAGATTTAACTGCTTTTGCAGATATAGATTTAAAGTTTTTAATAGTCGAATAAGTTGTTTTAGCTACATCCGCATTAGTCTCTATATGATCAGTAATTACAGGATTTAATTCCTTTAATACATCTATAGAAGCATATTTTACAGATTTAGCTACGTTAGAAAGATACTTAACTGCACTAGCCATTGGTATTCTCCTTTCTTAATATATTTATAGATATGTTCCAGAA
>OHEN01000689.1_pt1 | contig 15515 bp, 12 predicted proteins | sample 1567291 | NCBI WGS metagenome assembly OHEN01 (sample SAMEA3879592, study PRJEB24766) | human gut metagenome | biome: human-associated habitat; feature: feces | place: USA | collected 1985/1987
CTGACCAAGATGAAAGATGCGGATGCCGCCGTCTTCTGCTACCAGGAAGTAGCCTCCAAAGGCAGCATCAATCCCGCCGCCGCCGCCAGGGCGAAGGCCCGCCTGAAAGAACTGCGCGTGACCAGCAGATAACAGGAACTCTCCGTCCTCATGAATCGTATCCGGAACGTTTTCAAACTCTTCCTGCCCGTTTTTTGCCTCCTGGCCGGTTCTTGCGGCTACCAGCTTGGCGGCACCAAGCCGCCCAAGCTGGAACTGGCCCAGACCGTCAAGGTATGCCTCTTTGCCAACAACTCTTTGGAGCCCCGCGCCGCCACGCTGGTGACCGGCGCCTTGGCGGATGAGCTGCAGCGGGACGGCACCTACCGGTTAAGCTCCGGCGCGGATGCGGATATCCGGGTGGAGGGGGAAGTGTACTCCATCACCTTCGACCAGTTGCGCTCCAGCCGGGAAGACACCTACAAAAGTACGGAACTTGGATTGCGCCTGTCTGTCAAATACCGTGTGGTGGACGCCAGGACGCAGGAAATCCTGTATGCCGGCTCTGCGGAGGAAGTAGGTCAATTCTTTGACCAGGGCAACATTCAGTCGGCCCGCACGAATGCCCTTTCCTATGCGGCCCGTCTGGTGGCTACTTCCATTGCGGAAACCCTTACCAATGGCTAATCCCGCCCGGTTCAGGAAAATTTGTGCTTATGGAGAAAGTGGAATACAGCGTTTATTTTGTTCCGGTGCCTATCGGCAACCGGGCGGACATCACCCTGCGGGCGCTGGACGTGCTGCGCAAGGTGGATGTCATTGCGTGTGAGGACACCCGCCATTCCGGTCTTCTGCTTTCCCATTATGAAATCCGCAAACCGCTGATAAGCATGCATGACCATAATGAACAGCCGCGCGCCGGGGAAATTGCGGCGCGCGCGGCGGGCGGAGAAAGCTTTGCCGTGATCAGTGATGCGGGCATGCCTGGCGTGAGCGATCCGGGCTATCGTCTCATCCAGACCCTCAAGGAAAAGGGAGTAAGCTTCACCGTCCTTCCCGGGCCATCTGCCGTGGTGACGGCATTGGTGGGGTCCGGGCTGCCTACGGACGCATTCTTCTTCGGCGGTTTTCTGCCCGTCAAATCCGGGAAAAAAAACGCTGTGCTCCAAACGGCAGTGGAAGCTTCCCATACCAGTATTTTTTATGAATCCCCCCATCGCATCGTCAAAACCGTGCAGGCTCTGGCGGCGCTGGATCCGGATATTCCCGTCTGCGTAGCCAGGGAACTGACAAAAACCTTTGAAACTTACCATCGCGGTCCGGCCTCCCGGCTGGCGGCGGAATTTGCGGAACGCCCTCCCAAGGGGGAAATCGTGCTGCTGGTGGGCGGCGTCAATGCCCCGCGGGCTACCCGTTGACGGGCCGGAAACATCATGTCAATAGCTGACCGTCACTTTAACCGGGCGGTGGTCGGAGGCGGCGGGAGCTTCAATTACCCTGCGTTCCTTCACATGGAACGCCTCCGTCTTTTTTCCCCTGTACATCCAGATGTAATCAATGCATTCCTTCGGATGCCCGGCGGGAAACGTTTTTTGGGCCGGATCGCTCAGCAGGATGAAATATTTCTTCATCCGGGTTATCGGCTCCGAATCCGGCGTTAAATTGAAATCCCCTGCAATAAAAAAAGGCTTGCTGCATTTTGCGGCCAGGGCGGCAATCATATCAATGGAAGCGCTGCTGTCTTCCCTGGTCAGGGACAAATGCGTGACGCAAAACCAGTAATCCCTGAACTCGGCCATCAACAGCACACGGGCCTCCTCCCTGCCGGGCAAAGGAATCCGTCTGACGCTCAAAGGCTTTTCCCTGGATAAAATGCCTACTCCATAGGAACCGCCTGAATAATCAATGGCCTTGGCATAGGTACCCGTCAACGTTGTCCTTGCGGCCAATTCCTGCAGGGTATCCCTGCCGCCGCTCCTGATTGTCCCCTGGTCCAGCTCCTGAAGGGCCACGACATCCGGTTTTTCCTCCGCGATTACCCGAGCCGTGCGGTCATAATCCCTCCTGCCGTCCATGCCGGTGCCGTTCTTTACGTTATAGCTCATCAGCGTGCATTCTCCGGCCTGCAGGGGAAAAAGGTTCAGAAAAAGCGCTGCGGCTGCACATAACCTGAAAATGAACCGTTTATTTCCTTTCATCTCTGTAAAAAGCTTCGTATTGCTGTCCGGGCTGCAGGTAATACGTGTTCCCTGTTCCCTTTTCTTGCAGAGAATCTTTTCTTCTTCCGGATAAGTAAGTCCTCCGGAGAGAAAGGGCGGCAACTCATTTCCGGTTTCCGGAGCAGGCCTCATTCGCTGTCGGCTCCTTCACCTTTGAAGCTTTTTGAGTCGTATGCCGGCAGAAAATGACGCAAATTTTATCAACTTGACGGCTGGAAGTGTGTCATGATAATATCCTATCATCATGCTGGAGGATAGGAGATCACGTTCCTCGCGCAAGACACCGGATTTGGTGACTGATGAGCTTATTCTCATTCTTCATGAAGCGGGCATGCTGGAATTCAATGACATTTTTCAGCGTACCGTTGTCGTGATGAAGGCAAAGCACATGTCCCTGGGCGGAGAGGAAATCCTGAGGCTGAGGATTTACGAGAAACTCCAGAATCTGGTGAGCGCCGGCGGCCTGATGAAAAAAGGCCGTGAATACACGGCCCTCCCCAAGCTGATGGCCTTGAAATCATCGGCGGGCGGGGAAGGAGCCTGATTCAGGGCGAGGCTTTGGTCTCCGGGATCTTGTTATAAACACGGTCTGCCAATTCAAGACCCATCAGGGAAATCAGCGGGTTTTGCTCAAAAGCCGATAGATTTCTTCGGCGCCTGTCTTATTGATGTAGCTTCCGTCCAGGAGAAAGTACTCCTTGCCGTTCTTTCCCTTCTGTGTACTTCCGGCATAGTTTGACGATTCCCGGGCATGGTCTGCCGCTGTTTTCCCTTTATGGTCCGTGATGGCGGCGTCAGCCCCCTCCGCAAGCAATGTTTTGACAGCATTCAGTTCTCCTCTTTGGGCGGCCAGCATTAATGGCGTGCGTCCTGCGGAATCGGGGGAATTGACATCAAGGCCGGCCCGGATCAGGAATGGGATGACGGAGTCATTGCCATATAGAGAAGCGTTATGAAGGGCATTGTGTTTGCCGTCATCTTTTCTGGTGTCATGGATATTGGCGCCCTTGGCCAGGAGCATTTTAATGATATTGACGGTTCCTCCTGCTCCCGCTTTGACAATGGCTGAGCCGGATGCGGGGCAAATGCCCGCTGTGTGGATGTCGCATTCCGCGCCATGTTCCAGCAGAAGGCGGACCATGGCTTCATTGCCTTTCGAACAGGCCCAGGCCAAAGATCCCGCTCTGTCCTTTTTAATATCACAGCCGTTTTCCAGCAAATACTTCATGACAGTCAAATGGATGCAGCCGTTTTTCTGTTTTGAGCGACAGCCTTGTGAAACATTGCATTCATGGCTGACTCCTTCCAAACAGCCGGAATAAAAAGGGATGCCCTGTTCTTTCAGGAAACGGAGCATGGGCAGATCCCCATTCCGGGCGGCAATATATGTAGCCCCTAATCTTTGGTAGTCGGTATCCGGTATATGTTTCAGGAGCAGCTTGACCATCGGAATGCTTCCGGATTCCGCCGCCGCAACCAATACGGCGGAATAGTGCTTGGGCATCACATAGGACTTCTCCATTTTGACGTCGAGACTTGCCCCGTTGTTGATGAGCAATTCCATCATGGGGACATTGCCGGTTTCTGCTGCAATGACGGTGGGAAAAGTTGATATGGCCTGAGAACTGCCAAAAGGGACGAACGATACTTCCTGATTGACGTCAATCTTGTATTTTTTAATCAGCCTTTCCGCCTCCCGGGCCGATTTTTCGAGCAGTCTTTCCAGTTTTTTCTGGTTCTGGTTCTGCTTGCTGGCGGAAAGGGAAGATGTCTTGCCGCCCTTGTTTGATAGTTGCGATGCTTCTTTATTGCGGAAATAATCTTTGACAGTATCGCTCAATAAGGATGCGAATGGATCCTCTGGGCTTTTCCTGTCTCTGTCATTCCGGCCGAAAGACTGGGGAGTAAGCAAAAACAGGAAAAGGAGGAGGGCGGATAACGGCTTGCTGAAAAATGAGGGAATCATCGGAATGTAATGGGTTAAAATGGCTCTTGGGGTAAGGCGCAGTGCGGGGCTTTCAGATTATTCTGAGTTGGAAATGGGTTCAGGACTGTTGCGGTTCTTCGAATTCTTCCGTCTCGGGAAGGATTTCGATGCATTCTTCATCCCCATGAATGGATACGTTCGTGGGGAAAATGATTTCCATGCTCTGTATGGGTTCAACCTGGTCGGAAGAGCTGCTGGTCCAGAAGCCGCCTTCCACGGAAACATGGTAAACGGAGCCTTTGACGGCGTTAAAAGTAAGGAGGGCCGGAGTTCCCTTGTGTTCTTTCGCGTCGTAGGCTTCATCTCCGGAAAGCTTTTTGTATCGGATCTTTTGGAACGTGCCGTTCACTTCCTCGGCATGGGTGAAGATGAGCCGGGCGCTGCTTCCCTGCGGTTCGTACAGGATGATGTGCAAATCTTTCGCTTTACAGAGTATTTCCTTTTCCTCAGCTGTTTTGATTCTGATGGAAGCGCCGTTCAGGGATTGGGGCGCCTGCGCCCTTTCCTGAGCCAGGGCGGGGCAGACGCATGCAAGAGCTACAGAAACGGCCAGCAGAGCAGAGAGGGGATGTCTCTTCGTCATATGGTTCGTGAAAATTGTTGTTCAGTATATACCAGGAGAGCATTTACGGCAGAGTGATGGTTATGCTGAGCAGCTGCTCCTTGAATTTGATGACGTAATCCTGGAACAGGCCGCCACTTGATGACGGAGCTTCCGTGTATCCGTATAAATAACCGAAGAAGGCGCCTTCATAAATTTTATCGGACAATTTTTTGGTGAATGCGATGTATGGCGCGGGGTTGTCCGCCGTCATCACTTCTTTGAGGTTATCCTCTCCGGACATCCAGAAAGAGACGTTCGGATTCTCCGGGTCCTTGGGCGGTTCCAGCTCAAGGACGGCTGTTTTTTCATCCGGATATTTCAGGAAGTATTTTGATACCTCGCACCCATTCCCTATTGTAAAGGTGAAACTTCTCTTATCTGTCCTGATTTGGATGATGGCCCCTTTTCCCAGCTTTTCCGGGCCGTTGATGACGCCCGCCACAGGGCGACCGTTGTCAGGAAAAATAAACTCAATTTTTTCATTCTTCAGAATGGTGATTTTCTCGTCTTCCTTGCCTCTGTAAAAAGAGGAGCAATAAAAGGAACCCGATACGGTTCCCGAATAAACACGGCCTTTTTGCCCGGTAAAGGTGACGAGGGCCGGTTTAACTTTTTCTTCATGGACCCCTTCTGTCGTGGCCGCGCCGGTGAGTGACGCCGCCTCCGAGATTCTGGGCATTAACTGCTTGGAGTAGCGCATAATCAACCGGGCGGTGTTTTTGTCGGGTTCATATCGTTCAATCGTAATATCGCTCGGACTGTATATGGCCTCATTCAGCTTGATTGCCGCCCCGGCGATAGATTCGGGCGCTTTGGTATCTGTTGCGCATGTTTCGGTTCCGCAGAGGGTTGTGCTTATGGCTGACACAGAAATAAGAAATATGTTCATGGTGTGTGGAGGGAGATAATGAGTTAAAGATCGCAGCTTTGGATGGTGTTGAGTCTAGAATGAGGCAGCGCGTTTTCGTCATTTCAATAATGATGAGGTTCATATGGGCGTTGAACCATCCGTCTTCCGTTTGTTGCGGATTACCTTGTTTTAGGCATAGTTTGTAGGCTTGCATGGTGGCGTCTCTGGCCATGCTTGTTGTGATTGTTTTAAGGGTTCTGCCAGTTCCGGTCGGCTTACGTAGTGCTGCTGCAAAAGGCTGCATGTTTGCTGTAGCCGTTTTTCCCAATAGAACCAGAGTTCTACCCGGATTTGATTGGCCTGTTGTTCGTGGTGGGGTTACGTTGATTCTCTGGAAAGCGCCGACTCTCGCCTTCCGCCTTCCCCCTCTTCTCTGCCGCAGACTGCCCAAAAACTGACCGCCGCCAAGGCAAATGCCATGACCATGAATGATGACAGTTTATTCACAGCCAGAATCGGAATGTCATGGGGATTGGGATTATTTTAGTTTGTCGAAGTCGATTTTCTGTGAATTTGGATGTATTGGATGATTGGTTTAAAGTGTTTCCGACTGACAAAATTATCAATCAGGGGATAACGAGAATTAGTATGTTTGAGCGACGTTTTTATAGTTTATCCAAGATTTTGTGCCGCTAAACGACGTGCTTCTCGAGAAGCATTAAGACGATCTTTTATTTGTTTATCCATAAGATAGATTAATGCGTAAATTAAATCAAGCCAGCAGAATACAAACCAAGTCGGAATCCATAAATATTTATAAATGGATTTAATTAGATTTCTTCCTTTGACAAACTTAACTTCTTCTTGATCGATAGGTGTTGTCATTGATGTCCCTTCGCCCAGCCCATCCATGATGAAATAATGTTTTGTGTTATTATAGGTGTAATATACAAACCAAAACGGGGCCAGAACGTAACGGCCATTATGCTTCAGGTGATAGCTGTTACTTGCTCGGAAATTTTGTATTTCATTTCCGGATAACTGTTTTTGAGCGTTTTGTGTAGCGATATCGTTTACAAGAGCATCGCCATACTTGTTCCAAGTCAAATCGGTTTCAGTGTCCAATGCCAATGTTAAAGGACGTTCCCCTGATTCCAAGCCAAGCAAAGCCGGATCATACTCTTTGGAGGCCATCACATTATATTTGTATTGTTGGCTAAATGCTTTCAATTCGTTTGGTATATCGTTTCCCTCGTAAGCTAAACAGAGAAAAGCAAAATTACCTTGAGATGTTCCTGTTTGTGGAATAAATTTCTTTACTTTTTCGTTGTTTAAACTATTCCCTGAGAATGAGGCTCTGACTTCTGTAGTTTCTATAGCCATTTCGCATGACCATGAAGACTGATAGGTGCCTTCATAAAGGAACATGGGAAGATATGCTTTAATGACATTTCCGGGATTGATACATTGGAAAATATCAGTTGGTACATAATCATGATCTACTAAGTTATCAATCATTGCTTTTTCGAAATCTTTTTCGGATGTTCGAAATATGATCAAACGTTCTGGAATAGGAACTTTCTTAGCAGTAATAAGAGGATTGAATGCTTTGTTATGGCAATAAGGACATTCAACTTCTGCCTGAAATGGACTAAATGACGTAATTACTTGTTTACAGCTTGGGCAAATAACCTGTTGCAGTTCTAGTGTTTCTGACATGATGTTTTTTGTGTTAATTTTTGAAATTATTTAATCTTGCCACTTTAATTATCAAATTTCTTTCTTGAATGGTATAGATGACTTGATTAGAAAGCGCTTCTATTTGTTCCCTATTTCCTTCGATTATTTTTTCACAAAGATTATCTATAGTGTTATTTAGAGTAATATCTATATCTTGTGTCTCGGGATAGGTTTGAAGAGGGCTGTTGTTTAATGCATCAAAGCAACGATTTAACAATTTTTTGATATCAGGATCTTTGATTTCGCGTGTTTTTTGTTGGATCTTGTTAATTAAATTTTGTTTAAAAAAAGAAGATTTTTTTTGATTTTGCAAAGATGCAGTAGTTGAATCATTTGCAAGTACCGTCATAAGCTGTATAACAATGAAAAGTGCCAACAAGATGCTTTGGATGATTAACGGCCATTTAATGCTTTCCGGATTTATGAATATGCAAATAATAGCAGCAATAAGTTCTACAAAGAAAAATGTTGTACTTTGAATCCACAGACTTCCTATTAGAACTGCCGAGGAGGATCCTTTTGCAAATATCGGAGTGGCACATAGGCAGAGGTATGCAAAAGTTGCAAATCCATATGAGCACCAAGATGCGTTTGTGTGTTCGACTCCTTCAAAGAAGAAAATCATATTGAATACAGCCAAAAACACCAAATGTATGATGATTTTCATTAATACTTTTTTCATGGTTGTTGATTTTATAAATTACTCATAATTTCATCCACTTTAGCGTCGTATTTTTCTTGAGTAATAAGACCTGCATCAAGTAGTTTTTTTAGTTTGCCTAATACTTCCATAGGATCTGACTGTGCTGGTGTAACAGGAACTTGTTGCTGTGAAAAAGTAGAAGAACTCATTGACGCAAAGGCGCTTCCTGCAGCTAAGCCAATGCCAAGCCCTGCCCCTGCTCCAGCGAGACCACCGGCTCCAGGATTGACTGCAATATCTTTAAGAAGTTCTTGTTGAACGGCTTGATTGTAACGAGCGTCGGCCACGTTGGCTGCAGCAACACGCCTGTCTATATATTTTTTCCGTTCTTCTGTTTCATCGATTGTTAGATTATAGAAGGAAAAATTAACTAGTTCCAAACCATATTCATGGAACAATTCATCAAAGGAAGGTTTCAATTCTTTTGAAAAACTTTTCAATTGACTTGAAATAGCATTGATAGAGCGATTCATTGAGATATTTTCCAGAGTTCTTCCTACAACATCGCTGATTTCTTGAGAAATCTGAGCTCTGAAAAGCATGCTTAAGTCATTTACTGTATAAATACTTTTATCCCCCATTAGACGCATAAATGTTTGAATGCTAGCATTATCGTCTTCACGGATATTGAATCGAACCCGGAATTCTCCTGCCCCTCGAATCAATGTAGGTACTCCTATTTCGCCCCGCCCTAAGAAGAAATCTTGGATTTCAATGGCGCTAGATGTGCCCCAACTTACATTTTGTTCAGAAGTGCTGACGTGATATGCCTGACAAGTAAAAGAACTCATTCCGCCTGTCAGCATGTTTCTGATTCGAGTGAAAACCGGGTAATTTTCTGTTTTTATTTCATGACGACCGGACGACAGTGTTCCGAACAATTCGCCATTTTTAATAAAAATAACCTGTTCGTTAGGAGCCACGGTAATGATTGATTCTGTGTTGAAATCTTCACGGGGATCAAGGTAAATGAGAGTGTTTGTATCATGATCTCGCTGTATGGATTCCATGACATTCTTGCTCCCTCCGGCGAAATTTGTTTCTTTTGAATTTCTATTAAATAGTCCCATATTGCTGGATATTATTTTTTATAATTAAAATGCATTGTAGGATAAATTCGATCATCTCTTCTTGCATGTCCATGTATTGTTCCCTACTGCTTTTCTTGCAGGAGACGGCGGTTAGGGGCAGGAGTACGACGCAGATGCCGGAGATAATTTTTTCATGAGCGTATGCGGTTATTTTTTATGCTGTTTTTGGATTCTCAGGAGTGTTTGTGGTGAACAGGCCGCGGACCGGATTCCCGGCCCACGGCTGGTGGGCAGCAGCTTAGAAGCTGTAGGAGGCGTTGAGGTTGACGCTCTGGTTGGTTTGTCCGCTGCGGACTTCCAGCGTGTACCAGGCGCCTGCCTGCCAGTTCCGGTTGATTTGCCAGCCCAGGCCGGCGCGCGTCATCAGGGCGTGTCTGCCGGGAGCGTGTCCCCGGCCGGTTACGGATTGCCCGGCAGCCCAGGTGCGGGTGTACGGGTTCCTGCGGGCGATGTCCCCTACATAGGCCACGCTCAGTTCCGGCAGGAGGGCCTGGCCATTGCTCAGAGCGCACACGGATTTGAGGGTGACGCCCACGGGGACGCTCCCATGACGCAGGCCGCCGTTTCCGAAGGAGCTGCCGCCGTCAAAGGTCTCTTCAATGGGGCCCTGGGTTCCGTACATGTAGGTAATGCCGGTGTAGGGGGACACGGTAAAGGTGTCGCTGGCCTTGATGTTCCAGTCAGCCAGCAGGCCGAAGGCGTAAACGTTGTCATCCCAGCTGGCGCGTCCGGGCGTCTGGCCGGAGCCGCCCACGTGCGTTCTGGCGGTATGGTCTACGCTGCCGTAGGAGAAATAGCCTGAGAGGTTCAGCGTATTGCCTTTGGCAAGTTCCTTGCGCATGTTGCCGTACAGGGCGAACATGAAGGAACGCTGTTTGTCGGAGAGCAGGGATTTGTCGCTCTTGTGCGTCCCGAACATCTGCCCGAAGGCCGCGCCGAGCACAACATCCCCGGTGACGGCCGTGTCTGCCCCAACGGCATAACCGCCGCCCTGATAGGAGAACCCGCTCAGAGAGTTTTCCGTACCCATGGAGGTGAAGTAGCCCAACCCGGCGCCCCACAGGCGGGAGGATCTGACCCCGGCCATTCTGCCCTGTTCATTTGCCGTACGGGCAAAGGAGGCGACGGAGGATACGCTGCTCCAGAGGGTGTCCGCCAGCAGCGCGGCGTCCTGGGCCGCCAGGCCGCCTGCGGCGGCAGTATTCAGCTTGCCGGAGAAGGTAAGAACCCCTGTTTCCGGGTTCCATTCCAGAACTCCGCCGTTTTCCAGCAGGCCGGTTTCTCCGGTAAGACGGAGCTGTTGTTCCAGCTCGGCAGTTCCGGTGATTTCCTCCGCCTGGAGCAGGTTCAGCGCAAAGGACTCGGACCCCGAGGCGATCAGGCCGGAGCCGATGTTCACCTCAATGGTTGGCGTCCCATTGAAAGACAGGGTTCCCACGGTTGCATGGGAGTAGGTTTCCGCCATGCTCATCCCGGAGCTGAAGGGGGTTGTTCCGTTGACGGAAAACTCCATCCCGGAGCCTTCTTCAAATGTCAGGCCGTTGAAGCTGGCTGCTCCATGAATGTTCAGGCTGCCTCCCTGCTGGACGGTGACTGAATCGAAAATGCCGCCGCCGGAAAGGGACGCGCCATGTTGCACCAGAATCATGCCGGCGGTCTGGCCGCTGTTGCTCATGCTGCCCCGGAGGGTGACGTTGCCTTCCAGGGAGCCGGTATTGCGTAACAGGGCGCCTTCCGCCACGGTGATTTCCTCCGCCGTCAGATTCCCTGTGTTCGCCAGAGCGGACTGGCTGTTCAGGGTAATCTCCGCGACATTCAGGATGTTGTTGTTGGTCACGGAGCCGCCGGAGTTCACAGTAAGGGAATTGCCCCGGATGGCGCCGTCATTGATGAGGGCGGCGCTGGTTTCTCCGTTATTGAGGGAAGAACCGACGATGATGCTCGTGTTTTCGTGCCCCAGTGTGGCTGTTTCCTTAACGCTGGCCAGGCCGCTGCGGACATTCAGGGAGGCGATGTTGTACCTTTCCCCGCCCAGGTCAACGGCGCCGCTGTTCAGAGAGCCGCCACCGCTGCCGATGGCGACGCCTCCGGCGCTGCCGCCGCCGGTTCCGTCAATGTCGTAGCCGATCTTGGCGTCTCCCGTCAGATTGCCCGTCAGGATCAGGCTCTGGTCTTCATTCATGACCAGCAGGCCGTCTGTACCTTCCACGAGCGTCTGATTGGTGAGCGGCGTGTCCTGGGGGAGGCCGGTCACGTCCAGCGTGCCGCCCAGCAGATGGACGCGCTTGCTCAGATCTGTGATGGATTTTTCTTCTCCGGTACGTACATAGATATCGTCTTCACCGGGCGTGGGAGGCGTTTCTCCTCCCGCCAGTTTCAAGATGACGCCCCATTTCCCGTCAGTCAGGATTGTTTTTGTCAATTCCGCATTTTCCAGCGGGTTGAAGGTATTTGCCCAGGCGCCCGTGCCGGCGTCATAAGTTTCCGTCCAGCTCTGGAGAGTCCAGTCAGAGATATTTCCGGTGAAGTTGTCTCCTGTTTCTCCATTGAGCCGGAACAACGTCAGGGTTGCTCCGTCTTCCCCGATCAGGCCGGCATATTCGCTGCTGAGGTTGATGGTGGTGGAACCGGAGACGGAAAGCGTTCCGGCAATGTCGATCCCGTTGAAGACGGCTGTGGGATTTCCTCCATGGTTTTCCGGGGAGAGCCAGATGGCGGCGTTCTCCAAAGTCAGATTTCCGTCCACGGTTAACGCGTAACCCTTATTCTGGGGGCGTATCCGCAGATCCGCTCCCGTCATGGAGACGGAGGGAGCCTTCAGGGTCGCCCCCGTGCCGTAGTAATGCTCCAGAGAGGAACCTTCGTTGAAGACGATATTGCCTGCGGCATTCAGGATATTGCCGTCGCCGTTGAACGTCACGTTGGAAGATTCCTGGACGGTGAAACCGCCTCCCGTTGTGACGGAGGAACCGTTCTGAAGTTCAATCCAGCCTCCGCCGTTCAGAACGGCGTCCCCTCCAATGTTCAGCGTTCCCTTGTAGAGATGGGCATATCCGGATGACGTGAAGTTCCCTCCCGCCGTCATGGCTGCCTGGCTGATCCGCAGGTTGGCGCCGCCTTCAAACGTGGCGTCACGGTCAATATTCAGGGTTCCGTTATTGGATAGCTCTGTGAGAGAATTGTTTTTTGCAATATAGTTGCCGCCTGTGAAATCACCGTTTAAAATATTCAGAATGGCTCCATCCGTGACTTTCAGGGAACCTCCATGAAGAGTGAATTTGCCGCCGACCTTGAAGGAAGAAGTCAGGGAGTCTTCCAGGCAGCTCCGGAACGTTGCTCCGGTTGCGTCCAGCCCCAGCGTCTGGAAAATAGCCGTTAAATCTTCTTCCGCATATTTGCCGGAAAAGATGATGTCCCCGGTTCCCGTCACGGTATTGCCGTCGCTGTCTTCATAGCGGTTCAGATCAAAGTGGACACTACTCGCGTTGACGACGGGATCGTAGAAGGTGATGGTCCCGCCGTTCGCCTGGGTGGAAAGTTCAGGAGTACCATTGATGCTGTTGAGTACGGCTCCGGTGAGATTCCCTTCCCCGTCGTATTGTTTTACATAGTTGCCCCGGAATTCAACGGTTTCATTGTTGACGATGGAGACGGTTCCTCTGCTGGCACAGATGGCCCCACCTGCGCTTCCTGAGCTGTTGCCTGTGAAGGAGACCAGTTTATTTTCTGTGAAAGAGATGCCTACGCTTGAGTTGGCGCATATGGCTCCCCCCTTTCCTTTAGCCGTGTTGTCTTCAAAGGAGATGGTGTCATTTTTTTGAAAGATGATGCGATCATTGCCACCATTGTTAATGGCGCCGCCGTCATTTCCTGAGGAGTTGTTAATGAAAGATAGTGCTCCGTTTTTCTGGAACACAGGTATTTGGTTGCTGTAGCCTAGCCCATGCAGGGCGATGGCCCCTCCGCTGCCTGTCGCGGTATTGTTTTCAAAGGTAACCTTGGCATTGTCGCTGATGTCAAATTGGAAGTCTTCACTATTATAATGAGTATAGATGGCGCCGCCGTGAGCATTTTCCGGCTGATGAAGCTCTCCTGTTGCTTTGTTGCCGTTGAAGCGGACTTCCTCCTGTGTATTGGTAATGCTTAGGTTTGCGGCGTAGATGGCGCCGGCGGACTGAGCATTGTTGTCGGTAAAGACAACCTGGTTATTTCCGTCAAATTGAACAGTTCCGTAAGTGTGAATAGCTCCTCCGACTGATGTGTAGTTATTAGAAGGACTATCAAGGGCGGTTATCGAGTTATTCAGGAAGATAATGTTGTTATTGTTTTGAAACGTGAATACATTCCCGCTTCTTCCGGAAATAGCTCCACCATATGAGCCAGCATGATTTGATTCAAAACGGATTTCTCCGAGATTGTTTTCAAATGTCAGCCTAAGCCATCCACCAGCTATTGCTCCGCCGTCATTGGTTGTTGTGTTGTTGATGAATTTGATGGAGCCGGCGTTACCTGAAAATGCCACCTGTCCCTTGGAGTTGCCATAGCCCATTGGAATTACACTAATTGCTGCTCCATTACTCTTTTCAATGCTGTTATTGAGGAATTCTATGGCCTGATTATTCTGAAAGGATAAAAGTAATGTAGGGGGATCGGACGAATTTAAATCATAATAAAAGCGACGGCTGTTATTACTGAAAGACAGCGTTTCTTCAGAGTTCTCGAAAAGATCGGTGCCCATGGACGGGGATATGCCTGCAACCGGAAGGAGCAGGGAGAGCAGTGTTCTGCGGAGAGTGATAGGGAGATGTAATTTCATGGCGTTCTGGAAAATTGGAAGTTACAGGTAATAGAAAGGGAAAACGATGAGCGAGGGGGCCGCGCGCCTTTCGGCGCGCGGCTGTATGAAGACACCGCAAGAGGATTAGTTGCCTTTGACGGTGGTGGTGTACTTGCTGATGACACCAAGGATGTTTTCACGTTTGACGTCCACGCTGGAGACCGTGCTGATACCTCCTTGGGCCTTGGCGGCGGAGACGGAGGAATCGCCCACGGCAACCAGACCGAGGTAGGAAGTAGCCGTGGCCACCCCGGTGCGGGAACCGGAGGAGCGGCGACGGGGTCTGACACGTTGGCGTACAGCATTCCCATGGGCCGGTCTGAAAGGCCGCCGCCGCAACTGCAGAGAAGGGCGGAGGATGAGAGCAGAATGAGGAGTTTTTTCATGATTGGATTTCAATTAATTATTTTGACAGGCCTTCTTTTGACGGGAGGTTCCGTGCAGCGTCATGCAACTGTGGATGCCCAAAAAAGAAGACCCGCTTTTACGGATAGCGAATTCGGAATCCGTATAGGAATTCCTGCGTCCTCTTTGTCATCAAACTGTTTGGAAGAGAACTGCTGATATGACGGTGCGGTGAAACATCATCAATGGAATTGCCGAACCTTTTGATTAATAAACGACTATTTTTACTTGACTACGGATTCCGAAACCGTTGCAAAATAGATGAAATGAAAGAGGAAATTTCAGAAACGGATCATGCGGCGCTGGCCATTTTAAAAAAGACAGGGTTGGATGTGGTGGAAGCCGCCCAGCTGGCGCATGAATTGCTGCAGGCCAGCAAGGGGCGCGGCAGCCGATGGAAGAGGGCGAGGGAATGCATCCGGCTGGGAGAGGAAGCCCTGGTTGCCAGAGGAAAAACGGTAGTGTTCAGGAAAGCCGTGGATGAGGCTATGGAGGCTCGGCAAGATCGCAGGAAAAGAACCAGGGATGATTTCCGTTATATCAGCCGGCGTTTGTTGAGGTTTTGTCCGGAAATAGCCCGAAGGCCCGTACGCTTTATCACGCCCCGGGAATGCCGCGCCTGTCTGGAAAAATCATTTGATACCCTTAGGCAGAGGCATAAGGCCCGGTTGGTGCTCAGCGGTATTTTCGGAACGGCCGTGAAACGCGGATGGTGCACGGAAAACCCTGTGGCGCATGTGGACCTGCCGAGGCTGAAGGAGCATTCCATTCCCGTGCTGTCCCTGGAAGAAATGCGCCGGTTGCTGGCTGCTGCGGAAGAGTATGACGGAGGGGCGTGCCTGGCCGCGGTTGGGCTGATGCTGTATGCCGGCATCCGCCCGGAAGAAGTGAGAAGGCTGGATTGGGCACAGATTAATTTAAGGGAGGGAATGGTTTCCCTGAGGGCGCGCCACAGCAAGACGGGAGGAGCCCGCATTGTGACGATCCAGCCGGTTTTGGGAAATCTGCTGGAAAGAGCGGTTGCTATGGGATCTGTGTCGGGAAGCGTATGCCCGCGCAACTGGCCGGCGAAGTGGAGGGAGCTGAGACGGTTGGCCGGG